>ERZ772879.622-NODE-622-length-27373-cov-6.512190_pt1 | contig 27373 bp, 33 predicted proteins | sample MGYA00580582_ERZ772879 | MGnify/ENA primary metagenome ERZ772879 (study PRJEB29015, sample SAMEA2737682) | human gut metagenome | biome: human gut; feature: human-associated habitat; material: faeces | place: China | collected 2012 ... | reverse complement strand
CTGAAATCAAGGTATTATTGGGAATCCCAGCTTAAATCATAGATACCGTAAGGGATTTTATTCTTTATTTAAAACTTTGCAACAGAACCAAAAAAAGTTGAAGTAAGAATTTAAAGAGTGCTTAAAATCACCCTGCAGAATGCGAACAACTCAAAAATCCAGTTACGCTCCTTGCAAAAGTATTTTACAAGGAGTGCACGAAATAAGAGAAGAGCAAAATGAAATACACAAAAAACAACCTTATTACAAATAGGGTTGTTTTTTGAGCTATTTTAGAGGTTCTTTCAATGCTATAATTGAATCTATATACATAATGCTTTCTATCTTATTCCAAATAAAAATAGATTGAGGGTTGAAAACAATGAATAAATCACGGTTAGAAGAATTTGATTTTGGAAATGCCAATGCCCGACAAAAAGCAGCTATCGAAATAACTGAAGGTCCTGTTTTGATATCTGCAGGACCAGGAACAGGAAAAACTTTTACGTTAGTTAATCGAGTGTTGTACTTAATTCAAATTAAAAATGTAAATCCTGAGAACATCTTTATCGCAACCTTTACAGACAAAGCGGCTAAAGAATTACTCACACGTATCTCAAATGAATTAATCCAAAAAAATATTGAAATAGACCTTAATGAAATGTACATCGGAACTTTTCATTCTCTCTGTATGCGAATTATCCGAGAAAACCTAGAATATAGCTCGTTAGGAAAGAATTTTTCATTACTAGACAGTTTTGATCAGCAGTATTTTATCTATCAAAATCTTTGGTCAGTTTTTAATCCCATAGAAAATATAGAATTACTTACTGGAAAAGTTTCTGTATGGAATAAAGCTAAGAAGTTGTTAACATTATTCAACGGACTTACCGAGGAAATGATAGACATTAACTTGCTTCTTGAAGACAAAAATCTTGAAACTCAAGTATTAGGAAAAGCAAAATTGGCCTACGATGAGCTATTAAAAAATAGAAATAAATTGGATTTCTCTAGTATTCAATCAGAATGTTTGAATCTGTTAAGAGATAATCAAATTGTATTGGATAAATATCTTAATCAATTCAAGTACTTAATGATAGATGAATATCAAGATACGAATACTATTCAAGAACAATTAGTTTTTCTTCTTGGCGGAGAAAAGAAAAATATTTGCGTAGTGGGTGATGATGATCAAGCGCTTTATAGATTTCGAGGAGCGACCATTCGAAATATCCTAGAATTTACTGGAAAAGTAGGTGAATCAGCAAAAGTTATTAAACTAGAAGATAACTATCGTTCAACACCTGACATAGTAAATTTCTATAATGATTGGATTATAACAACAGAAGGAGAAGGCTATGGTTTTGATTGGGATAATTTCAGAATACCTAAGCAAATCCGAGCTTTCAGAAAAAATAAGAGTACTTCTAGTTCTGTCATGAAAGTATCTGGAATAGCTAGTTCAGATGATTGGCATCAGAACGTTTTAAAAACAATTCAAGAACTCCAACCACATATTACCGATTTAAATCAAATTGCATTTTTATTTAAATCAGTTAAAGGACAGGAAGCAAAGGAATTAGCTAGTTTTCTTGAAAAAAATGGAATAGGTGTATATTCGCCTCGTTCAGATATGTTCTTCGATAGAGAAGAGGTAAAAACTGTTTTTGGTGTTCTCCTCATGCTATTCCCTAAATATGGAGATAAGATGGGCTCAGGTGAATACAAGAACTGGTTAGGCGGATTAGAAAACTATTACCATGAGTGTTTGTTAACGGCATCGTCAGTAATTAAAGAAGACAAAAACATTGTTTTCTGGTTAAAAAATCTAATTTTACAACATACCATTCTTAAACGAAATACTGATTATGCGTTATCCGGGTTATTCTATCAAATGTTACAATTTGATTATTTCAAGAAATTCATAGAGATGGATTTATCAAAAGGCATAACGGATCAACGTGGATTGCGTAACCTCTCTATTATCAGCAACCTTCTTGCTAAATTTGAATACAATGAAAATATTTCAGTTTTAACTAAAAAAAATATTGATAGAACAGCAACGCAGTTTTTTAATAACTTTTTACGCTTTTTAAGAGAGGGAGGAATCGAGGAATATCAAGATGAGTCAGAATATGCTCCTAGGGGTTGTGTTTCTTTTTTAACTATTCATCAATCTAAAGGGATGGAATTTCCAATTGTATTTGTTGGCGGATTAGGAAGTTATCCAAGAAGAGACACTAATTTTTTACTTCAAGAAGTTTATGGTAAATATTCTGAGAAAGATGAATTCGAACCTTTGGAAAGGATGAAATTTTTTGACTTTTGGCGACTCTACTATGTAGCTTTTTCAAGAGCTCAAGATATGTTAATCCTAACAACCGAAAAGAAAGACGGTCTAGGGCGAAAACCTTCTAAATATTTTGATGAAACATATAGACAGTTAAAAGAATACAATTCAAATAAAGTAGATTTATCGAAATTCGATTTTAATGAAACCAAGGAAACCAATTTAAAACAGTCCTATGCGTTTACCAGCGATATTACACTTTATGAAAAATGCTCTCTACAATATAAGATGTATCGGGAGCTAGGTTTTTCTCCTGTACGTGTTGGTTCAACTCTTTTTGGTAGTTTGGTGCATCAGACAATAGAAGATGTACACAAAGCTGTTTTAAGAGGTGAAGAGAGTAAGATAACCAGTGATAATATATCTATATGGTTCAAAGATAATTATCGAACATTGGCTGAAGCGCAACGTAGTTATCTCGGTGAAGCACAATTAAATGCAGCGAAAAAGCAAGTATTAAACTATGTTGAGAATAATCAATCGAATTTCTCTTTACTAAAAGAAGCCGAAGTAAATGTGAGTTTGGTTCAAAAAAACTATATTCTTAATGGACAAATTGACTTAGTTAAAGGACAAGGAGACACTGTTGAAATTATAGATTTTAAGGCTGAGAAAAAACCTGATATTCATAGTGAAAGAGAACGTTATGAACAATATAAAAAGCAGTTAGAAATATATGCGTATCTCCTTGAACAAAGATATGGACTAGAAGTCAGCAAGATGCACTTATACTACACTGGTTCGGAAAATGAAAATCCTCGGATTACATTCAATAAAAATAGTGATACGATTGAAAAAACTATTATAGAGTTTGATAATGTTGTAAAAAATATTCAAAAAAAAGACTTTACTTGTTTGAGCAATGACTTAAAATTATGCAGTAACTGTGATATGCGCTATTACTGTGGAAGAGCAGAAAGGAAAAGATAAAAAATATGGTAGAACAACAAGATTTATTTGAATTTGATCAATTACCACCAATCAAAGGATTTCCCGAGTTACGTTGGACAAATAAACGTCCATATCGTTCGACTCAATATTACCCAGCACAACTCAAAGAAACATATGGACAATCAGATGAGAATGGTTGGATTAATAAAATTTTCTGGGGCGATAATCTCCAAGTAATGAGCCATATGTTGCGCGAATATCGAGGAAAGATTGATCTGATTTACATTGATCCGCCTTATGATTCAAAAGCGGATTATAAAATGAAAGTAAAGCCAAAAGGTCAAAAAGAAGTTTTAACTGATAGCTTATCTTTTGAGGAGAAACAATATGGAGATATCTGGACGAATGATGAATACTTACAGTTCATGTATGAAAGATTAATTTGTTTACGTGAATTACTCTCTGAAGAGGGATCAATTTTTCTTCATGTTGATTATCATAAAGCAGCTCATTTAAAATTAATAATGGATGAAGTATTTGGTCAATCTAATTTTAGAAATGAAATTATCTGGAGTTATTCTACCCTTGGTCGACCAAATGATAGATTTGCACAGAAACATGATAATATATACTGGTATGGTAAAACATCTAATACATTTTTTAATTTAAATGGAGCAAAAATTCCATATTCAAAAGAATATATAAAATCCCATTTTAGAGATAGAGATGATAATGGAAATCCTATTAGAAAAAGATTTGATGCAGGAAAATGGAGAATTTACTACCCTGAAGAAGGGATGATTCCTAATGCTGTATGGGACATTCCTTATGAAAATTCACAATCAAAAAATAGAACACCATACCCTACTCAAAAACCAGAAGCTTTACTTGAAAAAATAATTAAGGCTACTACTGAAGAACATTCATTAATCTTCGATTGTTTTATGGGGTCAGGCACTACCCAAGCAGTAGCAAGTAAATTAGGGAGACGATATATCGGAGCAGATATAAACCTTGGTGCTATTCAAACGTCAACTAAAAGACTATTAAAAATAATAGATGAAAAACCAGAGACAACTGGATTTGAGGTTTACAATGTCAATGACTATGATTTTTTCAGAAATGAGTTAGAAGCTAAACAGTTAATCATTGATGCTTTGGAAATCCAACCTATGCCTGCAAGTAATATCTATGATGGTGAATTAGACGGACGGATGGTTAAAATCATGCCAACAAATCGTATCACGACAAAGGCCGATTTGAGTGAATTGATTGCTAATTTTCCTTACGATATTTTTTCAAAACGTAAAGAAGAATCACCAAGTGAATCAGTCGAGCGAATTACAATTATCTGTATGGGGCATGAACCAGATTTGAAAGCGTCACTTCTCAAGGAAGTTGGCGATTACAAATTAGATGTGAATATTGTCGATATTCTAAAAGATAAAAAAGCTCTTCAATTGAAACGAGAATCTGAAGGATTGGCAGTTATTCAAGACGGACAAGTCATTATTGAATCCTTCTTCCCTATGAACTTGCTTCAAAAATTAAGTTTAGATGAGCAAAACGTGGAAGATTGGAAACAACTAGTTGAGTCTGTTTTGATTGACTTCAACTATGATGGGGCAGTCTTAAATCCAACAGAGATTGATATTCCTGATAAAAAATCATTTGTAAAAGGTATTTATGACATTCCAAAAGATGCAGGTACGATTCGAATTAAAATTACAGATGTTCTGTCAGAGTCACTTGAAATTGAGGCGGTGAAATAAGAGATGGCTAAAGTAAACCTTGATTTTAGTTTCTTTAAATACCTAAGCTCTTTCTATGGAGAGCATAAAAGTCTAATTCGAAAAAATTACCGTGATTTAACAAAAAAGTTTCTTGATTACAATGATGAAGAAATTAATTCAGATGCTTTCCTTCGCCGACCACAGTTTGAAGCTCTGGAGACCTATATTTTTCTAAAAGAATTTTTTGAAAATAAACCCATGCAACAACTTGTCCATGAATGGCACCATAAAAAAGGTAGATTCTCTGAAGAATCCAATTGGATAACAAAGTCTGATGCAACAGGTCAAATGAGCTGGTACGATATGACCGAAGAGGAATATCAATGGTTTGAAGAGGAACTTTCTAAGTATCAAACAACCTATCCAAATTATATCTATGCCTTAACTATGGGTCTAGGTAAGACAATTCTCATGGCGACGTGTATTTTCTATGAGTTTTTATTAGCTAAAAAATGGCCAAATGATACCAAATACTGTCATAATGTAGTGGTTTTTGCACCGGATAAAACAGTACTCCAATCACTTCGAGAAATTCAAGACATGGATAAATCTTTGGTTGTACCAAAAGAGTACGTAAATTCACTGGAAGCAGATTTGAAATTTCACTTTCTTGATGATACAAGTACTATCTTAAGTACGCAAGATGGCTCAAACTTCAATATTATTATTTCTAACAATCAAAAATTTATCGCCAAACAAAAGCATAAGCAAGTAACGCCGACAGAATCTTTATTTGAGACTAGTCAGAAAGGAACAAATAATTTCTTCTCTAAAATTTTAGGTGATGTTCTAGGAAATCCAGAAATCATTAATGAAAGCAACATTGAAATTAACCATCGTTTCAGTAAACTGTCTCGATTACCTCAAATTGGTGTTTTTATTGACGAAGCCCACCACCTCTATGGGAAAGAGCTAATGGACTCTATTGGTGATAATAAAAGTAAAAAGTCATCATCTTTACGATACACCGTCAACTTACTAGATGGTTTTTTACGAGAACAAGGCACACACGTGGTAGCTTGCTATAACTTTACAGGAACGCCTTATGTTCAAAATCAGACGTTGCCAGAAGTTGTATATGCCTATGGATTAAGCGAATCTATCCAAAAACGTTACTTAAAACGTGCTGATATCGTAGCGTATAAAGAAGTCCGTGAAGAGGGCTTCTTGACTGATGCTATAACAAAATTCTGGAATAAGTATAGCGATAATCTTTATGAAGGACTAAAGCCAAAGATGGCAATCTTTGCCTCTAATATTGCCGAGATAAATGAAAAAATCTTACCTGAAGTTGAAAAAATTTTTATTCAATTAGGCATACCATTAGATACTATCTTAGTAAATACAGAAAAATCCTCAAATGAAGAAATACGAGATTTTAATAATCTAGATGTCTTAGGAACTGCGGGATCTCAAAAACAATTTATTATCTTAGTTCAAAAAGGTCGTGAAGGTTGGAATTGCCGTTCACTCTTCTCGGTGGCTATGCATAGACGACCGGGTAAAAAAGTGTTTGTTCTTCAGTCAACTATGCGTTGTCTGCGCTCTATTACCGATGAACAGCAAACGGCTACGATTTTTTTATCTGAAGAAAACCGTAAAATTCTAAACGAAGAACTAGCAAGTAACTATCGTGCAAATATCGAGGATTTATCGAAGAAATCAGACCGCGAAGACTATCGTGTTCACGTAAACCCACCAGAACATAAAATAGACTTAAAGCGTGTTCGAACTGTTTACACGCTCTCCGAACGTGAAATACAACAGCCACTTGATTTTCACTTACAAGAACGTGCTGAAGAAATGAAAGACCGCTGGGGACAAGAAGTAATCGAACAAAAATTAGCTTCTCTCTCTTCAACAGAAAAGCGTACAGATTTTATCGACATAACAAACAAATACCAATATTCCAATCTAACTTTAATCGCCGAAATCGCCAGATACTTGAACTTTAGTCCTCTAGAGGTACAAAGAATCCTAACTGAATCGCAAGATGGACTAGAGCAAATTCTCTTCTGGTCAAATACCTATAAACAAGTAGTTTATGAGATATTAATCCCTAAAATATTTGAGTATAAATTCAAAATAACTAAATCTCAAATTACAGAAGACAACGAGGTCGTTCTCTTGAAGTTCCCTCAAGGAAAAAATTACTACAAATTTAGTGGCAAACCAGAACTGGTTATAATGGATTCAGATAAGCAATTAGAAAATTATAAAACAAAGAGCTTCCACGCCGATACCTATGTGTTTGACTCAAAACCCGAGCGCGAACTTTTCTTACAATATCTAGAAAATGATACAGTCGAAGAGATATTCTTTACAGGAATGTTTACCAGCAAACAAGGAGACTTCTACATCCAATACATCGATCCCGAAGCCAACTCTGTTCGTAGTTATTTTCCGGATTTTGTGGTCAAGAAAAGAGATGGAAGTCGGGAAATTATCGAGGTTAAAGGAGATAATAAAAAAGATGATCCCGTTGTCCTAGCTAAAAAAGCAGCAACAGAAGAACAAGCGGGCCAATCTGGTTATTCATACAGGATGATACTTGGAAGTGAAATTATGAATAACAACTATGAAATATAGAGTATGTAAATAGCATGTCTATAAAAAATAAAGTAGTAAATTAATCATAATCTTTTCAACAACAGGAATAGTCAAGTTAGACTGTTCCTGTTGTTTCTTTATTTTCCTTATCATCTTCAACTTTTTCAAATACTGCAAATACAAAATATCAATATAACTTATTCGTTCTATCAATCAGTTCCTAATATCTACTCATCAAAATGAAATTTCAAACTAATCTCATCATAGTATTCTTTTCGTCGATTGTAAAATTAAGCTAGACAACTAAAAAGATCATTTGTGCTACACTCAAAATAGTTCCGACCAAAGAATTATTAAGGAGTGAGTACAAATGACCTACACCCATCTTACAACAGACGAACTGGTAATCATAGAGTCTTATTTCAAAAATAATCAATCCGTTGCCAAAACTGCGCAATGCTTAGGACGTGCGTGACAAACGATTCATAACGTGTATCAATTTTTGAAAACTGGTGCTACGATACTGAACTACTATCAACAATACAAAGAAAACAAAAAACGCTGCGGTAGACGCTCGATTGCTTAACCAGAGGAACAAAAAGAATATGTTCAAAAGAGGGTTGTTCAAGGGTGGACACCGGATGTGATTGTCGGCCGCTCGGAAATGAAACTTGATTGTTCAGTCCGTACACTGTATCGAATGTTTCAAACTGGCGCATTTAATGTGCGTGATTTGCCTATGAAAGGCAAACGAAAACCAAATGGACACCAAGAAAAACGTGGGAAACAAGCTTTTCGGCGCAGTATACATGAGCGCATCAAGGAGCATCCAGAATTTGAAAACGAGTTTGGCCATCTTGAAGGAGACACTATTGTCGGTCGAAAACACAAAAGTGCTGTTATTACATTGGTGGAACGTTTGTCAAAAGTGATTATTACATTGAAGCCAGCCGGTAGACAGGCAATGGACATTGAAAATCGAATTAATCATTGGTTTCAAACGGTTCCTAAACATCTGTTTAAATCAATTACGTTTGACTGTGGGAAAGAATTTTCAAATTGGAAAGCTATGGGAAATCAAAATGATATTGATATTTATTTTGCGGATCCAGGCACCCCGTCACAACGCGCTCTAAATGAACATTCAAATGGATTATTACGTCGTGATGGATTAGTTAAAGCCATGGACTTCAATGAAGTATCAGAATCATTTATAGAGTACAGAAAACATTTTCTGTACTCTATTTTGTCTTCTTTTAAATTTTCAATAGATTATATGTAAATTGTAATTTTATTTTGCATTAAATTTAAGGGGTGCTTTGCACTAATAAATCGAGTAGGAGACTAGCCATTAATTGACTAGTCTCCTACTCGATTTAAAATAGTCCTTTTTTCAATATATAAATACTTTAACTGCCATAAGCATACCCTTTTTCCAGTTCGTCTTTACTTGTAGTTATTTCTATTGTGATATGATTCTTTACACCCGATGTATGGGCAAGCTCTGCAATTTCTTCTTTGATTTCCCTAGCCTTGTTTATATCGGAAGAATCTATAAGAACCGTAACGATAAGGGCATTTTCTTCTCCGTCCAGTGACCAAATGTGAAAATGAGAGAGGGCCTTTACAGCAGGAATATTGTTAATGGAGCTCGCCAGGTTCTCTACGTTTACATTTTCCGGCGAACCGTTCAATAAAATTTTCATTGTGCTTAAAAATTCAGGTACAGTTTTATAGAGGATATAGAGTGCTATCAAAATCGATAAGATTGGATCCAATCGATAAGCCTCGGTAAAGTTCATTACGATACTCACAACCAAGACCCCAATCCACCCTAATACATCTTCTAGCATATGCAGGTTCAACATGCCTTCGTTTTTAGATGACCCTTTGCTTAGAATCCAAGCCGCATATCCATTCAATCCAATAGCCACGAGTGAAAGCCAAAACATGCCACTGTAATTAACCGGTTGCGGATCAATCAAACGTGGGATACTTCGGTAAATCATAAAAAATGAGCCGCCGATCAGTACTACTCCAGTTATCAACGCCCCTAATAATGAAAAGCGGTTATAACCAAAAGTGAACTGTTCATCTTGCTGCTTTTCTGAGTACCCCTGGAAAAACCAAGCGAATCCAATAGAAATGGAATCTCCTAAATCATGAACGGCGTCGGACATAATTGACACACTATTGAAAAGAGACCCAAAGAAAAATTCAATCATGGAAAAAATAAAGTTGGTGAAAAAAGCAATTTTAATATTCTTATTCGGTTGATTTTGGTGCGAGTGATTTTCTTGTTTCTCTGACTTTGAAATTTTAAAAACCTCCATTTAGTTTTATACCTTATTAGCTTTTATTGTTCTTGTTCTTTGATATGAGTTAAGACTTGTTCGAGAATACTGAAAACATGAAGATCATCAAGACTGTAAACCATGCTTTTCCCTTCTCTTCTTGCCTTCACTAAACGTGAATCATTCAATATTTTTAGTTGGTGTGAAATCGCGGACTGTTCCATATCCAATGCAAGCACAATGTTTCCAACACTGAGCTCTTCTTTCTGTAAAAGAAAGAGAATTGACAAGCGTGTAGGGTCACTAATCACTTTGAATTCTTTGCTTATTGATTGGATCTTCTCTTTATTGATTGGCGAAGTTGTTGATGTATCCATATGCTCTTATTCCTCTCACATGATTTTCCATTCATATATATAATATCACATGAGTAAAACGATGCTAGTTTTTTGTTTATAGACAAAATTAAGACTTTTGTATCAGCAATAGTAGTCCATTTGAATAAGAAGCATCTTGTCTTGACAAAACTCATACAGTGAGTTAATATGATTTTGTAAACATATGATTTGTTATTCATATTTAAAACGTAAAGATTCCGATTTACATATGGGACAACTGAAAGGAGTCAGAGACAATGGAAATTACATGAATACTTCTCTTCTTTTAGTGGGAATTTGTGTGATTTAATAAGTAAATGAATGGAAATCAAAGGAATTATATAGGAAGGTGATAAAAATGGAAACTATCGAAGAACAACAATCTCAAGAAAAACATAATCACAACCACGACCGTGAACACGGAAAAATGCCAATCGTTTTATACTTTATTGGTTTAGCCTTAGCGGTGATCGCTTTATTTTTGAATGAAGATTATCAGTTAATGCGAAATATTTTATTCTCAATCGCTACAATCAGTGCAGGATATCATGTCATTATTCTTGAAGGCCTTGGAGAAACAATCGAGAACTCCAAAGTTCAAAAAAAGTTCATGCCCAACTCTCACATTTTGATGGGATTAGCGGCCATTGGCGCTTCTTTAATGGGGAATTTTTGGGAAGGTACATTATTGATTCTTATTTTTTCTGGTGCACATTTTTTGGAAGATTATGCAGAAGGAAGAAGTAAACGAGAAATCACGAAATTACTCGAAATGAATCCAACGACTGCCCGGTTAATCCAGCCTGATGGCAGTACAAAAAATGTTGACGTCAGTGAATTAAAAGTGGGAGATCAACTTCAAGTATTGAATGGCGATCAAGTCCCCATTGATGGCGTCATTTTGTCAGGCTCTACGTCCATTGATGAGTCATCTATTAATGGAGAAAGTATCCCAAAAGAGAAGTCCAAAGGAGACGACGTTTTCGGAAGTACAATCAATGGAACAGGTACTTTCACAATGGAAGTCACTAAAGAAAATAAAGATACAGTATTTTCAAAAATTTTACAGTTAGTAAACCAGAACCAAGACAACCAAACAAAAGCTACGAGTATAATCCAAAAATTTGAACCGAAATACGTTACAGTTGTTTTAATTGCCATTCCGTTATTCATGTTATTGGCTCCTTTTCTCCTAGACTGGACATGGTCACAAAGTATCTATAGAGGATTGGTCCTTTTAGTGGCAGCTTCACCCTGTGCTTTAGCAGCGGCTACTGTATCGGTAACTTTATCGACGACTTCTAACTTGGCCAAAAAAGGCGTCCTTTCAAAAGGTAGTTCTTACCTGTCTCAATTAGCCGATACTCAAGCCATTGCATTTGACAAGACAGGAACCTTGACTAAAGGAAAACCTGAAGTAACCAATTACTATTTTGCTGATTCCGTGAACGAAGAAAACATGATTGATATCGTAGTAGCTCTTGAAAAAGAATCCAATCACCCTTTAGCAGATGCTATTCTAAGAAAGTTTGAGCAAAAAAATAAACTAACTATCGAAGTAGAAAACCAGATCGGCAAAGGATTGACAGGAGATTACAAAGGGAGAAATTATCGTATAGGAAAACCGACTTCGTTTGACGATGTTTCAGATGAATATAGTCGTTTAAATAATGAATGGTCGTCAGAAGGTAAGACGGTCGTATACGTAGCAGTAGATGAGGCTGTTATAGGTCTTATTGCCCTCATGGATGTTCCGAGTGAGCATGCAAAAGAAACCATTGATTATTTCAGAGAACAAGGCATACACACCACATTAATTACTGGTGACTCAGAAATGACGGGTAAAGCAGTCGCTAAACAATTAGGAATAGATGAAGTGATTGCGAATGTCATGCCGGAAGACAAATCCAGAATTATAGACGAACAAAAAGAAAAATACGGTGTAGTTACCATGGTTGGAGACGGAGTGAATGATGCCCCCGCTCTCGTAAACGCAGATGTGGGAATCGCTATGGGAGATGGGACCGATGTGGCAGTAGAGGTATCGGATTTAGTTTTAATGCAAAACGATTTATCCAAATTGGTACAATCTCATAATATATCTACGAAAATGAATCGTGTCATTTGGCAGAATGTTATTTTTTCAATGGCCGTTGTTGCCTTTTTAGTTGTCGTTAGTTTCTTAGGCTTAACGGATATTGCAATCAGTGTCATTATTCATGAAGGAAGTACATTGGTTGTTATTCTGAATGGGCTTCGATTGTTAAGGTCTAATTCTAAGCCTATCAAAAATTAATAACCTGTTTCAAATATTAACTAATTCTCGTTTTCATATGCCTCTGAAGTTTTGGAAACTTTAGAGGCATATTTTTATAAATCAGTTAGTATCAAAAACAATCGATTATGGGACGATTTTAAATAACAACTTTTATAGACTAGAAGAAGGGTTTTTTAGTGCCAAAACTTTGCTCTTTATCTACGTATCTTTACCCACCCTTTATGATACAATTGAGAAAATCAAAATAGAGAAGGAAGAGGATTATGAGTGGGTATATATATGGGTATGCAAGGGTAAGTACACGATCACAAGAATTGTCTCGTCAGTTGGATTTGCTCAATGAACATAACTGCAACGAAATACTGACCGAAAAAATGACGGGAACCAAAGCTAACCGTCCGCAATTAAATCGGCTGAAAGATAAATTGCGTCCAGATGATACAGTTATCGTGGAAAGCTTCTCTCGTTTGGGGCGCAGCACAAAAGATTTAATTGATCTTGTAAATTACTTTGAAGAACATAATGTAAAGTTGATCAGCTTAAAAGAGAATTTTGATACGGTCACTCCCCAAGGGCGACTTATGATGACTGTGTTTCAAGCATTTAGTCAATTTGAACGAGATTTGATTGTTGAACGCACAAAAGAAGGTTTAAAAAGTGCTCGAGCTAGAGGGCGAAAAGGCGGGCGTCCTCCTGTGAACCAACGAGATATTGAACGAGCAATAAAATTGTACAAAAGTGAGGAATATAGTGTGAAAGAAATTGTTGAGATGACAGGAATCAGCAAGTCAACGCTTTATCGTTACTTGGATAAATAAAAATTGACGATTAATTTTATTTAATCGTGGGAAAGAGGTGTTCTCATGAACCAAGAACTTCCTCCATTAACTTCATATTCAGAAGAACTACGACAAAATGCGATGGATAAATATCAAGTGATTGCCCCTTATCTTAAGCATGAAGAAAGTTTGAGTAATATTGCTGAAGAATCAGGGGTTCCAAAAAGAACTTTATACCATTGGGTAAATCAATATCAACAATCAGGGTTGAAAGGATTGATCCGAAGAAAGCGCTCGGATTCAGGAAGCTTTAAAGTAGAAGAAAATGTACAAGAAGAAATTAAAAAGCTTATATTTGAAAACAAAAAAAACACCTTAACTTCTATTCATCGGAAAGTCTGTAAAATTTGTAAAAAGAAAAATTGGGCCCCGCCTAGTTACAATCAAGTATATGCGATTGCTAAAAATCTGTCGCCACAATTAAAGGAACTTGCTCATAAAGGAAAAAAAGAATATCAAAATAATTATGATTTGGTTTATCGTCGTGAGTCTTATTATCCCAATGAAATATGGCAGGCTGACCACACTCCCTTGGATATCCTTGTTTTAAACGAAAAAGGAAAGCCTGAGAGGCCATGGTTAACAATTATTTTAGATGATTATAGCCGAGCAGTTGCAGGGTATTTCCTTAGTTTTCAAGCTCCTTCTGCTATTCAAACTTCTTTAGTTTTACACCAAGCAATATGGAAAAAAAGCAACTCTGATTGGCAAATATGTGGTATACCTGAAACTTTCTATACCGATCACGGAAGTGATTTCACTTCAAATCATTTGGAGCAAGTCGCAATTGATTTAAAAATCAATCTTATTTTTTCTACGGTAGGTATGCCAAGAGGACGGGGGAAAATAGAACGTTTCTTTTTAACAATTAATCAATTATTTTTGCAAGATTTACCAGGTTACATTGGGAATCAAAATACTTTAAATCTTCTTACGATAAAAGAGCTTGATGAGAAATTAGCGCATTTTATTATATATGACTATCACCATAGAGTGCATGGCACTACAAAACAGGAACCTATAAAGATGTGGAATAATTCAGGATTTCTTCCTCATCAACCAGATAGTCTAGAAAGTTTAGATTTATTGTTATTAAATGTTGGAAAGCCAAGAAAAGTTCATTCTGATGGAATTCACTTCCAAGGTTTAAGATATATTGACACCAATTTAGCAGCTTATGTAGGTGAAACTGTTATCATTCGATATGATCCAAGAGATATTGCTGAGATTCGTGTATTTTACAAAGACCAATATTTATGTACGGCAATTTCTCCTGAAATTTCTGATTACGAAGTCGATTTAAAAGAGATTGTTGCGGCACGTAATAAAGCACGGAAAAACCTTGAAAATCAGCTCCATTCTGGAAATAATATTGCGGAAGAACTTATTTCATCTAAGCAGAAAGAGTTAGATAATCCTGTAAACAAAAAAGATTCTAAGAAGTCAAAAATTAAGAGGTATTACAATGAATAAAACACCCTATTTTATTGAAACAAAAGAATATAAACGCTTTGTAGAATTTTGTCAGGCATGTATCAAATACAAATATATCGGAATTTGTTATGGATTACCCGGAGTTGGGAAAACTTTATCCGCTAAGCAATATTCAAATTGGAATTGGGTCGAAAAACAAATTGATTACAAAAAATCGGAAGAAATCGGAATGAATGCAGATGAAAAAATCCTTGAAGCGAAAACAATATTTTACACCGCTCCAGCCATACGGGCGACTAAAATGACGAATGAAATCGATATGATCGGTGGTAAAATGGGTATGGTTAAAAGTATGTATAGAGTTCTTCAGTTAGGAGCAGAAGAAAAATACTCAACGAATGTGTATGAAGAAATTGATCTCATTATTATTGATGAAATAGATCGATTAAAAGTACAGCATTTAGAACAATTAAGAGATATTTATGACCAAAAAGATGTGGCTATGATCTTTATTGGAATGCCGGGTATAGAAAAGCGATTGGCTCGTTATCCTCAACTCTACTCGAGAATAGGTTTTGCCCATGAATTTGACAGATTGAGTAAAGACGAGATCCACCATATTCTGGAATACAAATGGGAAGAGTTAGGATTATCTGTCCAACTGGAAGATTTTGCTAATTATGAAGCTGTCACTAGTATTATTAAAATTACCAGTGGAAACTTTCGACTTATCCAAAGACTTTTCACCCAAATCGAAAGAATATTAGAAATCAATAACCTTGAAACTATCACGACAGAAGTAGTGGAAGCTGCACGAGATAGTTTAGTCATTGGAGTAAAATAAGTAATAAAAAGGACTATTTCATTTAGCGAAATAGTCTTTTTTTGTTCTATTAGTGCAACATAGCGCTTGAAGTTAGTGCGAAATAAAACCAAAATTTACAAGATTATATCTATTGTGAATTTTGTAGAGGGTCAGAAACTTAATAGTTTTTGACACATAAACAAAATCGCGATATAATGGGGTTGAGAGTGTTTCATAAACTTATGTCATAAAGTTAAGGAGATTTCGCATGATTTTAGAGAATAAATTGGGATTAACCAATCAAGTTGAGTTGGCTAAGGTTGAAGAAAAACTCAGTAAACAAAAAGCGAAAGAATTGTACGATTGTGGAAAAATAAATGAAATCGAAGTTGGTACATTTAAAGGTTTATCTGAAATTCATGAATTTCTATTTTCGGATATTTACGATTTTGCCGGAAAAATCCGATCGGTCAATATTGCAAAAGGAAATTTTCGATTTGCACCAGTTATGTATTTAGAACATTCGTTACAGCATATTGATCAGATGCCACAAACTTCTTTTGAAGAGATTATCAAGAAATATGTGGAGATGAATATCGCTCACCCATTTCGAGAAGGAAATGGCCGAAGTACTAGAATTTGGCTGGATCTCATTTTAAAGGAAGAATTGCAAAAAGTTGTAGATTGGAACTTAATCGATAAAGCAGACTATCTTTCTGCAATGGAGCGAAGTCCCATAAACGATTTGGAAATACGCTATCTAATTTCCAATGCTCTGACTGATAAAATTGACGATCGCGAGTTATATATGAAAGGAATCGATGTCAGCTATTTCTATGAAGGGTATTCTGAGTATACGATAGATGATTTGTAAAAGTAGGTGGACCAAATGACGAAATATGGATATGCACGTGTCTCAACCGCTTCTCAAAGTACAAAAGAACAAATTCAACAGTTGCTTGAGAACGGCGTAGAGAAGAAGAATATTTTTTCAGAAAAATTTACGGGTACAAAACGGGATCGGCCAAAATTCAATCAGCTGTTGGCTGGTCTGAAGCCTGGAGATGAAATAGTTGTTACGAAGCTTGATCGATTTGCTCGTAACACGAGAGAAGCATTAGAGATCATTGAACCTTTACTCGATGATAACGTAACGATCAAGGTTTTGAATCTAGGAACGATTGAAAATACGTCCATGGGGCGAATGGTGACACGGACGTTGTTGAGTGTAGCAGAAATGGAACGTGATATGATTGTGGAACGTACCCAAGAAGGAAAAATGTTTGCAAGAAAGAATAATCCTAATTTCAGAGAAGGACGTCCGAAAGCAACAATCACACCGAAGAAGAGGCACGCATATGAACTGCTTACTTCAGGTAAATCGTATAAGGAAGTTGAAGCTATAACCGGTTTCAGTCGCAGTACGCTTTTTAGAATAAAGAAGAAAATTGAAGAAAGTTAAAAAAGAAGTCTCAGCGAACCAGACAGGTAAATACTTAATGCGTTCTAGATATGAGTCTATTAGCATGTTGTGAAATATAATATTTTTTTATTTACTTGATTTCTGCTCAAAAAATGTGTATGGTAACTGTAAAAGGTAAAGTAATTAAAGGTATGCTAGCCACGCTTACTATATTAGGATACCATCATATATTTATAATGAACGATTTGTTCGTCTACCAAACAACACATATCGTTCAGCGTAAGTCACGTTTAGGAACGTGGCTTTTTTAGTGTTATTATCGATAAATAATCTATTGACTCTATTGATTTTATCTCCATATCCCTACGGTGTTGATTGTCTTTAGATCTTTCATTTAAGAACCAAATAACTATCATAAAAATCAGCACTGCTGCTAAGGTTCTGTTGCAAAGTTTTAAATAATTTGATTTGTCAAATTAAGCTAGACAAAATATCTTCATTCATGTAACTCATAAATACTTCCAGGGGTGTTTGATAATCCAAGGACTTTCGTGGAATATTGTTTCTCTTATTCGCCACTGAAGAGATAAAAGCTTGGTCGACTTGATTAAAATCCATGTTTTTTGGCAGACCATCTTTTCGCAGCAAGCCATTGGAATTTTCATTCAGTGCTCGTTGCGAAGGAGTCCCTGGATCAGCGAAATAAATAGCGATGTCATGTTGGTTATTTAAAGCCTTCCAATTAGAGAATTCTTTCCCACAATCAAAGGTAATGGATTTAAATAAATGTCTGGGAATCGATCCAAACCAGTGGTTCAGAGTATTCTCAATATCGATCGCCTTGCGCCCCTCGGGCTTCAAGGTGATGATGATTTTCGATAGACGTTCTACCAAAGTTATGACAGCACTCTTATGATGAATGCCTACAATGGTATCGCCTTCGATATGGCCGAACTCTTCTTTAAATGTCGGGTAATCAGTTTCTCTTTCAACGATATTCCGTTTAAAAGCCTGTTTTCCTCGGCGTTCTTGATGTCCATTTGGTTTCCGCTTACCCTTCATGGGCAAAGTCGATTCATCGAACACCTTTTCCTTGAACTGGCGATAAAGGGTTCTTACGGAACAGCTGATTGGTTTCTCTTTACGCCCAATGATAACGTCTGGCGTCCAGCCTTGGGCAATTTTTTCTTTAATGTAGGACTGTTGTTTCTTTGGCAAGACGATGTTTCGTCTGCCACACCGTTTCTTATTTTCTTTATACTGTTGGTAGTATTCGAGGGCCGTATGGCCTTCTTTCAAGAAATTAATGACGTTATAAATCGGTGTTCGAGATCGTTTCAGGTACTCAGCAATTTTCACAATTTTGATGTTTTGGTGGTAGTAAGACTCTATCATCACCAGTTCATCCGTGGTAAGATGGGTGTAGGTCATTCGTGATCACTCCTATGTTTTCTTTAGTCGGAATTACATTTTGAGTGTAGCACGAATGGCTTATTTATTTGTCTAGCTTAATTTTACAATCGGCGAGATTAAAAACAATGGCATACTAGAAAAAATTTTTTCAAGTCCAGTTTGATTTGTTGTTGAAAAATGATTTTCCATAAATAAAAAAATAGCGCTAATAAATTTTACTATCAGTATTAGTAGTAAGCCACGAATAACTGGCTTAACAATTAAAAATGAAAAGTTTTCTTTATTGAATGTATAAATGTGGAGATAATCACTTAATAGTAAGGTTATTTTAATAGTTGACAGAATCAATAAAGAAGTCAAAAGAACATGAAAAAAAGGAAGTGAATCATATATTTGAGTTTTGTCCCAAAACTGAATATTTTGTATAGTCAAAGTATATAATGCAATTCCGATAAGCATATTGTTAAATAATAAAGTTATCTTCTGAATACTATTTTTGAATAATTTCATAAAATGCTCCTTAAAAAATTTAATCAATAAAGGCAGTTCACATATTATAATTAAATTTTTTCATCATATTGTCCTTCCCTAAAAAATTCATATAAACTAAGCTTATATGATTTTTAACGTGATAAAAATATTCAAAATATAATATGACAATAAAATTGTAATAGAAATAGCTTCTCCAAAAGAAAAGTCTTTCACTTCATCAGATTTGTTAATAATTGATAATTTAATAGGTTTTAAAATGGGAATAAAACCTATCGAGCCAATAAAAAAGATTATTTGAGGCAACAACTTGAAATTTGTATAAAAAGATAGAATTTCTGACACAATAATAGAAAAAGCAATTATTTGAAGACCGTATAATTTTTTTGAATTATAACACGTATATAGATAACAAAAAGCGATTAAACTAATTAATAGAATCATTCATTACTGTCCTCTTTTCTTCTGTTTTATTGAATACTATCTTAATTTATTGCACAGGAAAATAATTTTATCTAAAACTTCCGCCTAAAGGACCACGGCCTAAATGTGCTTTACTATTTTTAGCAGCATTATAAAATCCATTCCAACCATCTAAAAAGGCATCGAAAATGGCAATAGCTTTACCGGCTTTTCCTCCACCATTAATTTCTTTTAATTGTTCATTACAAATTTTAGTATAATTCTTCATTCTATAAAATCCTCCTAAAAATTATCCAAAGATATGAGTGAAAACTTCACAAATTTTTTCTACACCAACGCCTACATAATACCAAAAGCCACCAGCATTAATGTTTTGTAATTCTTGATTGTTTAAATTATAGTATTTTTTAGATATCATGAATATTTTCCTCCTAAAAAACTTAATTCTTCTGTGTTTAGAAACTAAGATAGTATTCTAAAATATTTTAAAATAATATTTTTATAAAAGGCTCAGCGATGTTATAAAAAGTTATTTTGGATTCATAATCGTCAAAAAAAAAAAGAATAATTGTTATTTAGAGAATTAGTAGACATAATGTACAGTATGCCAAGTAGCCCAGCTACCAACAGGTACAGGGGCGGACTTTGTGATTTTTCATTGGTCTAGGTAAAAAGCTCTTTTTAAGCTTGATTTTCTGCGGTTGCTTCTTTCCGTTTCTTTGTGAATTTTTACCAGTCATTTTTTACTGGGTTGTTATTTTTCATAAAATATGATAAATTTTTGGTAGCGCTTTATAAGCGCGTTGCTTTTTTCAAGAATAAACTCTCATTATTTTTTTAACTGGCTGCTCGAAAGAGCAGTCTTTTTTATTATTTATCTGTTTCTTTTACAAACAATTCTTCGTTAGGACTGTTGTAATAATTTGGATTCAATTTCAATTCACCATGTTTATTCCCTTTATTGATCACTGACAATAACATCGGACTGAATCCTAGAATTCCTAGTAAAATAGAACCGAATAGAAGATTTTTTCTTGTCATGAATGTTCCCTCCAGTTATTTCCAAAGTTGCCACCATTTTTGCTTCTTCTTTGTGTGTTTTTCTATCGATTCTGTTTCTTCAGAAAGAATAGGAGTTGATTCATCTTCTAGAGTTTCTTCCGTATAAGCTAATTGTAACTGTTCTTGCAGTTTTTCGATCTGTTGATTTGCCTGTAGGGTGAGCTGTTGTTGCTGGTCGAGTAATTTTTGCATATTAGAATTATTTTGCTCTTTGAGGGAAAGTTGTTCTCGTAAAAATTCATTTTCTTCACGCAACTTATCTAGCAACTCGTTTACAACCACGTTTTTGCTTGATATATAAACGTTTTTATCGTTGTCTTGTTCATACTCATGCAACCTATCTAGTAACCTTTGGTTCCCTAAGTTGCTAGCAAGTTGCAATACTCCAGAACGTAATACAACCTTATAACCACGCTCATTTTTAGCTAATAAGGACGGGTCTAATTTATCAACATGTTTAGAGATTGCTTGCCTACTTATTTCAAATAATTCAGATAATTCCTTTATTGTAAAGGTTTCTTTGGGTTGCATGATAATTGCCTCCTAAATTGTTAGGTATTATTTCTCTAACCAATTATCTAAGGTAATTGAAGGTATATTTTCTTCAAAATAAATTTGCAGAGATCCTATCTTATTTCCTTTGTAGGCTTTAATTTTTTTGATTTCAAAAGTTTTAAAAATAGCAGGGTGAGTTGAATTAACGTTTAAAAATTCTTTTTTCGCTTGGGCAAAAATTTGTTTATCAATATCTCTCATGCGATAACTTTCTGGTATTGCTAATAGAGCTCTAAAATCTTCTATTTTTACAAACCAGTGACCTTTTTTAGATCTTCTGTCTTTATGAGCCATAAGTTGGCGATATAACTCTTTAACGTAGCTACTCTTTAAGTTTGTCATATTTTCTAATTCGAAACGAGTAAAATTAGTTCCGATTGAATTAAGTATATATTCAAATTCTTCAGAAACCTTTATTAATAATGTTTCATTCATTTTATCGATTTTAAATTTTTGAAACAGATTTAATTGTTCATATGTTTTTTCGTCTTCATAAATAAAAGACAAAGTAATGATTTTTTTGGACATTTTTATTAAATCATTAGCAAAACGGTCGCCACGTGCATTTATATTGTAATCAATTAATTCTTTTATTTGTTTAAATGTAAAAATTTCTTCTTTTGTACCTTTTCTTTTCATTTTAGAACATATTCCCCAAAATAAATCCATATCTATAGGGGTAAATTTTCTTAAAGGGACAGAATTTAATCCATTATTATATCGAACTATATCGTTACTCAATAAAAATCACCTCAATAAATTATGTTATCATAGACATAAGAGGATGTAAAATACAATTTATCCCCCATAGTGTGACAATTTATCCCCCACTACCTATGTCAATACTTACTCTCCCATAAGGTTGCTAATCCCTAACAGTTATTATTAACAGTATATCTAACAGTATATCTAACAGTATATCTTAAGAGCACATTTAATTTCCCGCCTAAAAAACTCCTATTTTTTCCTCCAAAAAGGTTCGCGAATTTTTCTAAACTGGAAAACTTGCTCCCTACGGTCGCTAAAAAGGTGTGATCGCTATGCTCTCACATTATACTGCGCAGTCGCCTAAAGGCTCCTTTGCTAAAATCATTATTCAAGAAGGTCTTTGTAAGGTTCTAAGAGCTCGTTTTATCCGTTTTAAGACAGTTTTAGAAAAATTCCCTTATCTTGCTTTCAAAGCGCCTTACAGGCGGTCAGGGCAAGCCCTAACAACCCTAAAACAAGTGATACTTAAAAACACCACCCAAATTTAATTTTTTAAGATATAATAGCTTGTCGCCTATCCGACAGTCTTGCGACTGGAAGGAGGTGTATCTAATGTTTGAACTGTTCATTTGCCCCCTTCTTGTAGGAGTTTGTGTCTCTTTATTCAGTTACTGGTTGAATAACCGAAACAAGAAGTAAAATCAATAAAGGCGACATCAACCTGAAAAAAAGCCCCAGAGAATCCGACCTCTCTGGGGCTTTCGTGTATCTAATGTTTGATCATTTGCACATTCAGTTTAACATGATTTTAAATCAAATTCAATTTTGCTGTTGCTGATTTAACCATTCCTTGACACTTTTCAGGTAATTTAAGGCAGTTTCTTTTTTAGACGGATCTTGTATGTTGTTTGCCTGGTGAAGCAGGGTTTCATAACGTTCATATGTGACAGTTTGTTGTCGTTCTTTTCGCTCTTGTTCACTAGCTAAAAAAGGGTTTTCATCACTAAATAAGTCACTACAAGCTTCTTCTACTTTCGTATCTTTCACATATTGCACGTCCTTTTTTACTTGTTCATATTTTTCTTGGTATTCTTTTTGTTGTTCTTCTGGCAAATTCCGATAAAGTCGAGTGAGTGTTTCCATATTTTTATCCGTCAAACGCTTTTCTTGCTTCACAAAAATATTATTCATGTCCTCATAACAAGCGGTAAATTCTTCAATTTTTTGTGCTAATGCTTGCTCTTTTTTCTTTTTATCACGTGCTGATTCATACTTTTGAGTGACATTTCCTAATAAAACACTTCTAGAAACACGCTTATTGCTCTCTAAAACGCCGAATAATCCACTTGGAACGATGATTAAGGAAAATATACAGCCGAGCAAGAAAAATCGCTTAAATCGAATTTTAGAGCCTTTTAATGAATATCTTGTTTGAAAAATTTTATAGATGAGCCAAATACTTCCTGAAATACTAACAAAAATGAGTAAATAGGGTAAATAAAATGCCATTTTAGCCTCCCCATACTAACCAAAATGCGAACAGTGTCAGGACTAAGCAACATAAGGGGGCAAGAAAATCCAATAATCGTTGAATAAGCACCTTTTTCTGTTCCTTATTTCGCTGGTCTAATAGCTCTTGATGGAGTTTTTTAACTTGTAAATCAATCGTAGTTTGTATCCTTTCTTGCGTATAAGGAACGAGAAAAGCACGTTGTTTCTTTATTTCGTTTTCTAGGTCTTTTAACGTTTTAGAGCGATAATTCTTGTTGGTGGTCTGTTCCTCTTTCAACGTGTTGTTCATGGTTTCTTCGAGCCGGTCTAATTTCCGGTTGTTCAGGCGTAAGAGTTCGTTGTTCTCTTCGTACTTCTTCTGCAGTTTCGCGAATGCTAGCTCGAGCTCTTCGTAGCTCGTTGGTTCGCTGTTGGTTATAGGTTCGTTCTCGTCTGTCCAGCTCATGTAAAATCGTCTCCTTTTCGTAGTCCTTTCCTAGTCTGTTGGATCGTACTTTTTTCTTTTTGTGGATTAATTCGTAAGTGAAATTTTTCCCGCGATTGAAGCAATGAATGCCGAATGTTTTGAGGGAATCACAAAATTGGTCATAGGTTCTGGTTTTCTTGTTTTTCATGGTTTGATCAATCGCAAACCGAATTTCGTCTTTCCAAACCGGTTCATTTTTTTCTTTTAATTTGATTTCAGCCATGGTTCGTTTTTCTTCTTTTTTTCCTCGTTCAGTGATACTTAAACCATGAGTTAAACAAATTTCGTCGTTGATATCGTAACACTTATCTAGGAATGCTTGACCATGTGCTTGAAACTTTTTTCCTGTTTCTAAATTGACCGAATTAATGACAATGTGATTGTGGATATGGTCTTTATCTGTGTGCGTGTAAATCGCGATTTGGTATTTTGGCGCGATTTTTTCAGCGTATTCTTTCCCTAGTTGGTTGGCTTTTTCAGCAGTAATTTCTCCTGGTCGAAAGGACTGAATCAATAAATGTGCTTGTACACGATTGTCTTTTCCATAAAGCATGCGTATTTGTTTCATTTCACTTTTGGCATAATCAATGTCACAGTTTATTCCTGTTTTGACGGTTGCTCGTGGTTCTGCGTAATTAATTGCACGACTACAAGAAGTGGTTCGGCTTACCTTAATTGTTGCCATATCTTTTGTAGCTCCTTTTGCATGATTTTTAGGTTTTCGGATAAACGTTGAGCGTCACCAGGAGCAACGTCATGTTGGTGTGTATTGCACCACTTAGCAATTTGATTGATATTCCCTCCAGCTTTGGCTAAATCGCGCGCGATTGCCTGGGCAATGTCTGGCGCCACTTTCGGTGTCACCAGACGCGCGTTTTGTGCCTTGGCTTTCACGAAAGCCGGCACACTCATTTGCAAAGCTTCAGCTGACTGCTTCAGCTTTGCAAATTCGGATTCGCTCACTCGAAAACTGATTTGTTTTGGCTCGGATCGATAGGTATATTTTTTAGAAGGATCGCTAGCCAAATTTTGATTTTGTTCGCTCATAAGTCCCACCCTTTCAGTACGTCCTACGGACGTATCGTTCGCAATACCATTGTACCTAAAAAGGTACAATGAGTAAAGCTCACCAAAAGGGTTTGGCAAGCTCTATATTTGCTAGCCAAATACCTCCGTATTTGGTGCAAATAACCGCTTGTCAAAGGGGCGCAAGCTCCCCCTTGAATCCCCCTCAAAACCCACGCTCCACAATACAAAAAAGGCTAGCATTTGCTAGCCACTTTTTGTAAAGTTCCGCTTGTTTCACCTTCGGTGAAATATTGCATAGCAACCTAGTGATAATTAATGACAAAAAATATAAAGTAGAATTTGTGATAGTATTTCTAAAACACCATCAATTGTTTTTTTACTGTTGTAGATAGCTTCATTTTATTTCTCTCCTAACGATTATTTTTAGATACTAAATAGTAGTAGGACCATAATATATTTTATAATTGCTAGCATTTCCACTAAAAATAATATAATACTTAATACAACGATTAAATATATAGCTAATATTACTTTTTGGGAGTTTTCTTTCATCATTTTTATTATAAAAATAAATACTATCAAAAAGACTATTAAAAATATACTACCAATGATTAGCATCTAGGAATTTCCCATGGATAGCATCCATGTTTATTTTTGAACCAGGCTATTTCGTATCGAGTTAATTTTTGTACGGATATCCAGTGCCCCCATAAACTATACACCCTAATGAAAAAACAATTGTTTAACTCCAAATACCGATAGACGCCCATCCCCTATATTTTTGGCTCTCTTTAGTCACAAAATTTTGCAATTCAATAATTGATTCAGTTATTTTAAAATTATGTGTTACTAGATATTTACTGATAATTGTACTTAATTTATAACAAACTTCACCGATATTTACTTCGTTATTTGTTAATCTGCTTGCACATTCAAATAACTTATCTTTTAACCCTTCGTATTCATTTATTTTAGGATCATTATACGCTTTACTAAGTAAATTCAGTAATTCTTGTTGCTTGTCCATTTTAAACTAATCCTTTCTATCTAGGAGCCCAAGGTCCATGTTGCACCCAACCATTAACAATAATTTTTCCTATTTCTTTTGAAGCTTTATTCCAATCTACCCAACATTTTTGTTTATTACAATATACACCATTTCCATAATAAGTTGCAGCATCTACTGTAATTCCTAAAGTAGATACACTCAATAAAACAATTCCTAAAATCATAAAAATACTAACAAATTTTTTCTTCATATAATTGCCTCCCTTTTTTATAAAACAATTATATGTAATTTTCAGAACATTTTTGCAAAATTTTCATAAATAGTATCTTTAGTGTCATGATCGTCACCAATATTCTGTAAGATCAATCAAATTTTATCTCACTAATAATAATAGTCTTAATAAATAAAAAATGGTCTTCACTTTTCGGAATATTTATTATAAAAGGAGCTTGCTATAAAAAAGAGAAAAATTAAAACACAATAAAACATGTACAAGCATATCAAAAAAGGCCAGTCAACAAACCTGTTAACTAGCCTTTTTTATCTTAATTTCTAAATAAACGATACAGCCATTTTTGCGGACGTCTACGATAGATCACGTGCGTTTCTACTGCTTCTGTCCGTTGCTGCTCATGATAATTGAAAATCTCATCTTCAGTAAGATCATAGTCCATCATCAATTGCTGGGCTTTGGCTAATGCGCTCATTGATTCCTCATCATTTACATCCGCCGCAAGCGCCAGTAATTTTTGAATCTTTTCTTTTCTCTTGTCTGCCATTTTCTACTCCTAAAGGTAAGTGTGTGTTAAGTCTACTTCTTTTTTCTGAACCCTACTTTCCAGTGTTGCTAGTTCTTTTTGTGCTTTTTTCGTTCGTTTTAGTCCTTCTTTATACACCGTTGAAGTCTTATTATGACCTAACAATTCCAACTGTTCTAAGTCTTCCTCTAATTTCTCTACCCACATTCGCTTATGGTCTAATAAATTGTATTTCATGGTGATCTTCCTTTCTTCCTTTACTTGCACTAGCACTCTGTCTATAAAGCCAGTTCCCATGCCAGGTTTTTATCCTCATAGAATTTTGGATCGATATATCGGGTTAACTTATCGCATTCAAGCGTAAAGCTTTCTTCCTCGAATACAATAGAGATATTGTCCAATACAGTTCCTTCAAAGGCTAGCGCACCTAATTCTGTATGATTGTTTACCCAAACGACTTTTTCTTCAGTAATTCTAATTCCAAAGTAATCACGTACCCCATCGTAGCCACAAAGGCAAATGACCTTTGCTTGGTCAAAAAAGTAAGGCATTTTAAAGTAACGATCATCTACTACCGAAATTTCAGATCGTTCAAATTCTACAACACCATCTTCAGTTGCGGTTAACTGTGTTAAAATATCTGCTAACGATAGTTTAGTTTGTTTTTTCTTCATCTTATTTCCACCTTTTCCATTGTCTAAAAGTGATATCACTTTTAGGTTTTAGTATAAAAAGTGACGTCACTTTCTTAGTGCTGGTACCTCAAATCCTGCTTTTTCTTGGCAATCAATAAATCTAACGCAATACACATAATCCTGGATTCACTTTTGCCGTACTTCTGCTTTAGTTGCTGCAATTCTTTTTGTCTCTTTTCATCTAATGTCACGGGTAACCGTTTATTTCCTATTGCAATTGGCATTGGTACTCTCTCCTTTC
>ERZ772879.596-NODE-596-length-28156-cov-2.848973_pt1 | contig 28156 bp, 17 predicted proteins | sample MGYA00580582_ERZ772879 | MGnify/ENA primary metagenome ERZ772879 (study PRJEB29015, sample SAMEA2737682) | human gut metagenome | biome: human gut; feature: human-associated habitat; material: faeces | place: China | collected 2012 ... | reverse complement strand
ACGATCGAGAAGTACGGCCCGGACCGCATCGCGGGCTTCTCGCCCATTCCCGGCTACTCCATGGTGTCCTACGGGGCGGGTATCCGCTACCTGTCGCTGATCGGCGGTGCGCCCCTGTCGTTCTACGACTGGTACTGCGACCTTCCGCCGTCGTCTCCCCAGACCTTCGGCGAGCAGACCGACGTGCCCGAGTCCGAGGCATGGTACTACTCCAACTACATCATCTGCTGGGGCACGAACATCTCGATGACGCGAACCCCCGATGCGCACTTCATGATCGAGGCGCGCTATAACGGCACGAAGCTCGTCAACGTCTGCCCCGATTACTGCGAGAGCACCAAGGACGCGGACTGGTGGGTGCATCCCAAGCAGGGCACGGACGCGGCGCTGGCGCTTGCGATGAACTTCGTGATCTTCAAGGAGTTCCATCTCGACAATCCCGACCCCTACTTCACCGATTACGTGCGCAGGTTCACCGACCTGCCCATGCTGGTGCGCCTTGATCAGCGCGAGGGCAAAGGCGCCTACGTCGCGGGGCGCACGCTGCGTGCGAGTGACCTTGCGCAATACGCCAGTGCGGGCAATGGCGAGTGGAAGACGGTCGTGTGGGATGACGCCAGCGACGCGCCCGTCGTGCCCAATGGCTCCATCGGCTATCGCTGGGAGCAGGAGGCCAACGGCGACGAGGGCAAATGGAACACCCTCGAGGTCGACGGAGAGACCGGCAAGGACATCCACCCGCGTCTGAGCCTCATCGACTCTTCCGATGACGTCGTCACCCTGGACGTTCCCTATTTTGGCGACGAGAGCATCCCGCTGTTCCAGGGCAACGACGACGATGGACCGGTCCTGCAACGTGCCGTGCCGGTCAAGCGCATCAAGACGACCGACGGCGAGGCCCTCGTCGCGACGGTCTTCGATCTCTTCGGGGCGTTTCTGGGCATTGACCGTGGCATTGGCGGCCAGGTGGCGGCAAACGAGCGCGACAACGTCCCCTTCACCCCGCGTTGGCAGGAAGACATCACCGGCGTGCGCGCCGATGACGCCATACGCCTGGCACGGGAGTTCGCGACCGCTGCCTCCAACACCAAGGGCAGGGCCTGCGTGCTCATGGGCGCCGGTCTCAACCAGTGGTACCAGACCGACAACGCCTATCGCGGCATCATGAACATCCTCATGCTCTGCGGAACGGTGGGCGTCACCGGAGGCGGTTGGTGCCATTACGTTGGCCAGGAGAAGATCCGTCCCGAGGCAGGCTGGGCCGAGTTCTCGTTCGCGCAGGACTGGGTTCCTGCCTCGCGCCAGATGAACGCGACGAGCTTCTTCTACGAGCACGCGGACCAGTGGCGCTACGAGCGCATGCCACTGTCATACATGCGTTCCCCGTTGGCGGACGCCAAGCGCTACAGCGGCACTTACATCGACTGCAACCTCCAGAGCGCGAAGATGGGCTGGCTGCCCACCGTCCCGCAGCTTGACACCAACCCCACGGGCATCGCCGAGCAGGCCAAGAAGCAGGGCATGAAGACCGAGGGCTACCTGGTCGACGCCCTCAAGAACGGCACGATCAACTTCAGCCTCGAAGATCTCGACGAGCCGGTCAACTGGCCGCGAAACCTCTTCGTCTGGCGTTCTAACATCCTGGGATCGTCGGGTAAGGGCCAGGAGTACTTCCTCAAGCATCTCATGGGCGCCCAGGACGGCATCGTCGGCGAAGAGCTGTCCGCCGAAGAGCAAGACCTCAGGCCCGAGCTCATCAAGTGGCGCAAGGCGCCCATCGGCAAGCTCGACCTCCTCGTCAATTTGGATTTCCGCATCTCGACCACGGGCCTCTACGCCGACATCGTGCTGCCGGCTGCCACGTTCTACGAGAAGAACGACATCAACACGACCGACATGCACAGCTTCATCCATCCCTTCGTCCAGGCCGTCTCGTGTCCGTGGGAGGCCAAGAGCGACTGGGAGATCTTCGAGCTGCTGTCCAAGCGCATCTCGCAGATGGGCGGCGCCTATCCCGAGCGCTTCTCCGCGGTCAAGGACGTCCTGCTCACGCCGCTGGGCCACGACACGGCCTCCGAGCTCGGCCAGGCGCTCGACGTGAAGCGCTGGTACGAGGGCGAATGTGACCTCATACCGGGCAAGACCGCCCCGCATATAGTCGAAATCGAGCGAAACTACGGAAACATCCACGACATGTACTGCTCGATCGGCCCGAGGCTCTCGGACCATGGAGGCGGCAACCGCGGCATCCGCTGGGATCTCACCCAGGAAATGGAGGAGCTGGCCGACATGAACGGCACGGTTGCCGACGGCGTTGCCAAGGGTCGCCCCAAGATGGACTCCGACATCGCGGCCGCCAACATGATCATGCGCGTCTCCCCGGAGACCAACGGCACCCTCGCCTACAACAGCTGGGACTTCGTCGAAAAGCAAAGCGGCGTTCCCTGCAAGCAGCTCTCCGAGGAGCATCGTGGCGACAAGCTCACGTTCTTCGATTTGCAGATCCAATCGCGCAAGACCTTCACAGGTCCCGATTGGTCCGGCATAGAGAACGACGAGATTCCCTACGTCGCGTTTTGGCAGAACATCAACCTCAACCTGCCGTGGCGCACGCTCACCGGGCGGCAGCACTTCTACCAGGACCACGAGTGGATGCGCGCCTTTGGCCAGGAGTTCCCGCAGTACCGCCCGCCCGCAGACCAGCGGGCGCTGGCCGGCTACGAGCACGCGGCCGACAACGGCAATCCCACGATCATGCTCAACTTCACGACGGTGCACCAGAAATGGGCCATCCACTCGACGTATTACGACAACGAACGCATGCTGTCGCTTTCGCGAGGAGGCCCCACCATCTGGCTCAACGACAAGGATGCAAGGGGTGCCGGCATCGAGGACAACGACTGGGTCGAGTTTTGGAACTCCAACGGCGCGATGGTGGCGCGAGCCATTCTCACCTCGCGCATGCCGCAAGGCCTCTCGATCCTCCAGCATGCGACCGAGAAGATCATCAACACGCCGGCTTCGCAGGTCACGGGCATTCGTGGCGGCGACCATAACTCGCCGACGCGCGTCGTGGTCAACCCGACGCACATGATCGGCGGATACGCGCAGCTCTCGTTCCATCTCAACTATTACGGGACCATCTGCCCGAATCGCGATGACTTCATCTGGCTGCACAAGCTCGACTCCGTCGAGTGGCTCGACGAGGAAGCAGCATCGCCCGACGACATCTTGACGAAGCGCATCGTCGAGAAAGACCGCTAACCGACGATTCTGGGAGGAGCCCGAGACTATGAAGATACGTGCTCAAGTTACGATGGTCCTGAACCTCGATAAGTGTATCGGGTGCCATACCTGTTCGGTCACCTGCAAGAACGTGTGGACGAATAGGCCCGGCACGGAATACGTCTGGTTCAACAACGTCGAGACGAAGCCAGGCACCGGCTACCCAAAGCAATGGGAGGACCAGGAAAAATGGAAGGGTGGCTGGAGAATCGACGGCGGCAAGCTGAAGCTCAAGCGCGGCAACCGCACGTCGCTTCTGGCCGACATCTTCAGCAACGTGCTATTGCCGACGATCGACGAGTACTACGAGCCTTACAGCTTCGATTACCTCAAGCTGCAAAAGGCCCCGCTCATGAAGACGGCTCCCACGGCGCGGCCCATCAGTGCCATCACCGGCGAGGTCATGGACAAGGTCGAGGGAAGCGCCGCATGGGAAGATGACCTCGGCGGTGTCGACATCAACACGGTCAACGACATCAACCTCGACGGCGTGCAACGCGAGATCTACTCCCAGTACGCCCAGACGTTCATGTTCTACCTGCCACGCCTGTGCAATCACTGCCTGAACCCCGGTTGTGTGGCGAGCTGCCCGTCGGGGTCCATCTACAAGCGCGAGGAAGATGGCATCGTCTTAGTGGACCAGGACAAGTGCCGCGGCTGGCGCATGTGCATGACCGGCTGCCCGTACAAGAAGGTCTACTACAACTGGTCGAGCGGCAAGGCGGAGAAGTGCATCTTCTGCTATCCCCGCATCGAAAGCGGCTGTCCCACCGTCTGCTCGGAGGCGTGCACCGGACGCATCCGTTACGTCGGCGTCGTGCTCTACGATGCCGACAAGATCCAGGCGCTCGCGAGCACCCAAAACGATGAGGACCTCTACGAGGCACAGCGCAGCGTCTTTCTCGACCCGTTCAACCTCGACGTCATCGAGGAGGCCCATGCGGCCGGCATCTCGGACGAGTGGATCGAGGCCGCGCAGAAATCGCCCGTGCGCAAGCTCATCGACTGGGGCCTCGCGCTCCCGATGCATCCCGAGTACCGCACGCTGCCCATGGTCTGGTACGTTCCGCCGCTGTCGCCCATCGCCGACGCCATCGATGCCGGAAAGGTGACGATGGACGGCATGCTGCCCAAGGTAGACGAGCTGAGGATTCCCATCCGGTACCTCGCCAACCTACTGGCGGGCGGCAACACCAAGGTCGTCGAGGACGTGCTGGCCAGAATGCTGCTCATGCGCTCCATCGTGCGACACTACAGCGATTCCGCCGGCCTCGAGCAGTATCTCAAGAGCGAGCTGCCCCTCGACGCGATCAAGGAGGCTCCGGAAGCCGGCCAGCTCCGCGAGCTCGGGCTCCTTCCCGAGGACATCTGCGAGATGCATTCGCTGCTCGCCATCGCCAACTACGAGGACCGCTTCGTGATTCCCACGGCAAACCGCGACCACGAGGCAAGCGTGCTGGCCCAGGGTGAGCAGGGCATGAACATGGGCGGTGGTCGCGACCAGCGCTATCGCGCATCCCGCATCTTCGGTGGCCCCATGGACCGCAAGATTGCTCCCGTGTTCAAGGACTACGAGGTAGCCGACAAGCCAAGTAAGCAGAGGTGATGATCATGGATCCGAATCTCACAGAGCTCTTCTACTTCATCGTCTACCAGGTGTTTCCCTACGTGGTCATAACCGTCTGGCTCGTGGGAAGCTTCATACGCTTCCTCACGCATCCCTATACGGTCAAGAGCCAGAGCTCGGAGCTGTTGGGAAGCAAGAAGGAGATCAACTGGGGTGCCCGGTTCTTCCATCTGGGCGTCATATTCCTGCTCTTCGGCCATCTGTTCGGCCTGTTTGTCCCCAAGCAGTTCCTCGCTGACTTTGGCATCACGCCGCACGTGAACCAGATGTTCGAGATCGTCGCTGGCGGCATCTGCGCGGTGCTCTGCATCGTCGGCATCGCGATGATGATTCACCGACGCGCAACCAACCCCCGCATTCGCAAGACGTCGCGTCCAAGCGACTGGCTCGTGCTCGTCCTCCTCGCCCTCGTGCTCCTCCTGGGCGCGTCGTGCGTGATCAACGCGATGCTCTTCGACCAGTCGGGCGAGGGACTATTCGATTTCGTGAACTGGGCCATCGCCCTGGTCACGTTGCAGCCCGACGCGTACACCTACCTCATCGACGCGGCAACGCCCCAGAAGATCCACATCTTCATCGGACTTTGCATCTTCCTCATCGTTCCCTTCACCAGGCTCATACACATCTGGAGCGGGTACGCATCGCCGATCTACCTGCTGCGAAACATGCAGAAGATGCGTATGAACGGTGCCCCGATGGGAGATGACCTGGGGGCGCGCACGATGGAGAGGGGTACGGACTAATCCCGCAGATGCCAGTTTGGCACTCTCGCGGGAGAATCGGCCCGCATGGGCGGGCCAGGCAGTTCGTCTCGGTTTTTGAAGCGAAGGAGTACGACCATGGCTCATGTGAATGACGTTTTGAGCGACCGCACGATTCACAAGTGCACGCGGCTCCGCGAGGCCAAGCGGGGCACGACCGTGTGCCAGTTCTGCGCGGTGGGATGCTCCCAACTGGCGTTTTACAAGGACAAGGAACTCATCGAGGTCGAGGGCGACCCGCGGTCTCCCATCAATGCCGGACGCCAGTGTCCCAAGGGCATGTCGACGTTCATGCTCAACCGCAATCCCTACCGCGAGTCGCGCGCACTGTACCGCGCACCGGGTTCGGACAGCTGGGAGGAGAAGAGCCTCGATTGGATGCTCGACACCATCGCCGATCGCATATGGGAGACCCGCAACGAGGGCTTCGTCGAACAAGACGAAAACGGCTTGACGGTCAATTGTGCCACGAACGTCGGCTTCATCGGCGGTTCCGCCAACGACAACGAGGAGTGCTATCTCATCCGCAAGCTCTTCACGGGCGGTCTGGGCATCCTGCCCACCGAGAATTCGGCCCGCTATTGTCACTCCACGACCGTCACGGCGCTGTCGCCGACCTTCGGCTACGGAGCGTGCACCAATCCGCCGCGCGACCTCATCCACAGCGATTGCATCCTGATCATGGGGTCCAACATGGGAGAGGCGCATCCGGTGGCGTTTCACTGGCCCATGGAGGCAAAGCGCCGTGGGGCCATCACCATCCACGTGGACCCGCGCTTCACGCGCACGTCCGCGGCGTGCGACCATTACGTCCACACCCGTCCCGGCGCCGACATCGCGTTCATCGGCGGCCTCATCAACTACATCCTCGAGCACGACTACTGGTTCAAGGAGTACGTCATCCACTACACGAACGCCGCCACGCTCATCGATCCGGGCTTCCACTTCGATGACGTGACCGGCTTCTTCAACGGCTGGGACCCCGAGACGGAATCCTATTCCAAGGCCGGCACGACCTGGGATTACCAATACGAGATGAACTCCGATGGCAGCTACGGGCAACCCAAGCAGGACCTGACGCTGCAGGATCCGCATTGCGTGTTCCAGCTCATCAAGAGGCAGTTCAGTTACTACACGCCCGAGGTCGTGGCCGAAATCTGCGGATGCCGTCCAGAGGACATCGTGAAGGTCGGCGAGCTCGTCGGTAGGAACTCGGGCTCGGATCGCACGACGGCGTTTTGCTATGCGACCGGCTTCACGCAGCATTCCAGCGGTACGCAGATCATCCGCACCGCGGCGATCCTGCAGCTGCTCCTCGGTAACATCGGCCGTCCGGGCGGCGGCATCCTGGCGCTGCGCGGACATTCCAATGTCCAGGGTGCCACCGACGTTCCGACGCTGTTCAACGTCCTGCCCAACTACATTCCGCAGCCGGAGGCCCATCCGGGCAACGCCACCTTGGCCGACTATCTCGCCAACGGCCACGGCTTTGGCGGGGCGCTCGACAAGACGGCCGATGGCATGTGGAAGCTGGAAACGGAGAGAGGTTCGTGGGCATCGCTGCCAAACTACATGGTCAGCCTGCTCAAGGCGTACTATGGCGAGAATGCCACGAAGGATAACGAATACGGCTACCAGTGGCTTCCCAAGCTCGGCGACAACGAGTCGCTCACCGTTTCGATGGAAAAGGCGCTGCGCGGCGGCATGGATGGCATGGTCGTCTTTGGCCAGAACATCGCGGTGACCAATCCCAACACCGGGTGGAGTCGCGACGCCATGCGCAACCTCAAGTGGCTCGTGGTATGCGACATCTTCGAGAACGAGAGCGCCTCGGTCTGGTACGCCGATCCCGACGGCCCCGCGCCCGAGGACTGTCATACCGAGGTCTTCTACCTGCCCGTGTGCACCTGCCTCGAGAAGGCGGGCTCGGTCACGAACACCGAGCGCGTGCTGCAATGGCACGACCGCATCCAGGAAGCGCCGGGAGACGCGCACTCCGATGCCTGGTACGTCTACCAGCTGGGCAAGCGGCTGCAGGCCAAGGCCAACGCGTCCGACAAGGAGCGCGATGCGGGCATGCGGGCGCTGTGCTGGGACTATGATCCCATCTTCGCCGCCTCGAAGACCGACCAGGAATTCGAGCTCACGTATGTCGAGGGCGAACCGGACATGATGAAGATCGTCCGGGAGATGAACGGGTACAACGTCGATGACGGCACGCTGTGCCAGGGCGCGGCGACGCTCAAGGACGACGGCTCCACCGTGTGCGGATGCCGTTTGCTGTCGGGCATCCTCGGCCCCGACGGCGAGAATCTGATGAACCGCGTCGAGACGGGAGAGATTTACAACGGCTCGATCTTTTCGGACTATCGCGTGAGCTGGCCCGAGAACTCCCGTATCCTGTACAACCGCTGCTCGGCGGACCCGCAGGGCAAGCCGTGGTCCGAACGCAAGAAGCTCATCTGGTGGGACGAGGAGCTCGAGCAGTGGGTCGGCTACGACAAGCCGCAGTGCAATGCCAAGAAGCCGCCCACCTACCAGCCCGAACCCGGCGCGACCGGTGACATGGCGCTTGCCGGCGATTGTCCGTTCGGTGCCCATTCGGACGGCAAGGCGTGGCTCTTCGTGCCCTACAGCATCAAGGAAGGGCCCATGCCCATCTACTACGAGACGACTGAGTCGCCCTACGACAACAAGCTCTGGGAGCAGACGCGCGACCCTGGCCTGCACATCATCGACGACGTCGAGAACCCCATCGCCCCGTACGGCGACCTCGAGTATCCGACGATCATGACCACGTATCACGTGACCGAGCACTGGCTGTCGGGAGCGCAGACGCGCAACATCCCGTGGCTCGTCGGGCTGCAACCGGTGCGCTTCGTGGAGCTGAGCCCCGAACAGGCCGAGAGCATCGGCGTGGAGACGGGCGACTACGTCACGGTCGAAAGCGAGCGCGCCAAGCTGCAGATCCCGGTCCTCGTGACGCCGCGCCTGCGCATCGGTGACGTGTACGGCAAGAAGGCGACCGTCGCGGGTACCTTCGTCGCATCCGGCTACAAGGGCCTGATGGTCAGCGACATCACCAACGACCTGAGCCCTGCCATCATGGCACCTGACGGCCTGATTCCCGCGTCCAAGGGCTTCACGGTGCGCATCACCAAGGGAGACCTCAACGAGCTCAAGAAGATCGACTCGTATCCGCTCAAGTACGACCCCATATTCGACAAGCCGATTCCCGATACACCGTGGCCGGCGCAACCGGAAGCGAGGAATTAGCCATGAACCCGAACACGCTGAACATCCTCAAGCTTTCCGACAAGAAGTACGATGCGAGGGAGCCACGCAAGAATCATCGCATCGACGTCATCTACGCGCTGTTCAAGCGCCACAAGCCGCGCGCGGAGCAAACGGAAATGGCCTTTTTCACCGACACGTCCGTCTGTTCTGGCTGCAAGGCATGCGAGGTCGCCTGCAAGCAGTGGAACATGCTCAAGACCACCGACATCCAGTGGTCGCGCAACAGCTACGACAACACGCGCAAGCTCTCTTCCGAAAGCTGGCGCCACGTCAAGTTCGTCGAGCGCTTCCCGGAGACAAACGAGGTCGACAAGCCAGCTCCCAAGGCGATGGACGCCCTGCTCAACGAACCCAAGCAAGGGCAATGGCTGTTCATGTCCGACCAGTGCAAGCATTGCCAGGAGTCGCCGTGCCAGGAGGCATGTCCCACCGGTGCGATCATCCGCAACGAGTTTGGCGGCATCTACTACCAGACCGACATCTGCATGGGTTGCCGCATGTGCGTGGCGGCCTGTCCATTTGGCGTTCCCGAGGTGAGCGAGGAGACCGGGCATTCCATGAAATGCGCGGGGTGTTACGATCGCCTGCGCGACGGGCTCAAGCCCGCGTGCGCCACGGCATGCACCACGACCGCAATCCAGTTCGGGCCGCGCGAGGAGATGGTCGAGAAGGCGCGCGCACGGCTTGCCACCCTCCACGACCAGGGCTTCGAGAAGGCCAACCTCTACGGTGTCGACTCGTTCCAGCACTACAAGCCGCTCAACTCGTTCTACCTGCTGATGGACGAGCCCGCGGTCTACGGTCTGCCAAACCAGCCCAAATTGCCCGTGAGGTTCATGGTGGGCGATTACGCCAACGCCATAGGAACGCTCCTGATCGCGACGATCGCGATCATCGTCTGCCTGTTGTAGAAAGGGGAGAGACATGGATAAGACATGGGTCGAAGGCCAACCATCTGCCTATCAACAGCATGACATAGTGCATTTTCCCGACTGGAAGAACATCATCGTCTGGGACCTCTTCTTCAACAATCTCACGTCGGGCTTCATGTTCGTGACGATGATCACGTGGCTCACCGCTCCAACGCTCTTTGGCCCCGTCATGCCGATCGCGCTCACGCTCGCCTTCTTCATCGTCCTTTTCGATCTGCTCTTGCTCGTTGCCGACCTCGGTGACCACTTCCGGTTTTTGCACGCCATGCGCGTCATGCATCCGACGGCCCCCCTGTCGGTCGGCGTGGTGAGCCTGATCTTCTACTCGATCTTCCTGTTCCTCGCGCTCGTCATCTATTGGGGGACTTTCATACTGCTGGCGACCATCGGGCTGCCCTTCGAGGTCGTCGGCGTTCTCAACGTGCTCTTCCGCCTCTTCGCGATTCTGGCACTCATCGCGGCCTGTGGCGTGATCTGCTACAAGGGCGTCGCCTTCAGCTGTACGTCGCAGCCGGGCGTGAAGCGGGCCCGCTGGCTCACCTGCTGGGTGGTATGCGACGCCCTCACGATCGGCATGGGCCTTTTGATCGTGCTCTCGTTCGTTCTCGGGCAGATTGCCCCCGTCGAGGCGCTCGTCATCCCGTTTGTCGTGCTCATCGTGTTTCGCTGCTTCACCTATGCGTTGGTGTGGATGAACATTCACGAGCGCGCCTCGCTCATGTACTCCAAGGGGCGCCTCGCGCTCAACGCGGTGATCGTCTATGGCATTGCGGGCGTTTGCTCCATCGCTGCCTGCTTCTTCGGGCCCATCGGAATCGTCGCCGCCGCGGCGATCTGCCTTCTCGCGGGAGTCTGGGAGCGCTACTGGATCATCTTCGTGGCGCACCCGCACTAGAGGCGTAGGACGGGGGACGGGGATGAGACGGGGGGCCTACCGTCTCATTGCCCTACCGGCTGACGAGGTAGATCCTGTCCTGGGGTAGGTGCACCCAGAGCTCCTCACCCATTTCGGGCCACACTTCCGGACCATCCTTGAGCTTGTCGATGCGCCAAAACAGGTGCTGGTGCAAGAAGCGCATCTCATCGTCGCTGCGTTCGACAGCGGGCGCAAAGGAGCTGTCGCGATCGAGAAAGCCGAGCAGTGCGCTACGTTCGAAGCGCGAGTCGCTGATGCGGTCGACACGCACGCGATAGTTGTTGGCGCCCGGGCCATCTGCACGTTCAAGGTAGAACGCACGCACGCCGAGGAAGCGCACGTCATCGGGAACCTCGCGCTCGCACTCGATGCGCACACCCCATTTGGGTGCCCACACGGCATGCTCGTCTGCCTTGATGACGGGCGTGGTGTTCTTGCAACCCGAGAGCTTGAGCGCGGCCTCCGATTGCGGGTTGTTCACGAGCTCGTCGTTCGAATCGATCTCGAGTATATGACCGTCATCGACGACAGCGATGCGATCGCAGAAGCGCAGCGCCTCGTCTATGTCGTGGCTCACGTAGAGGATGGTCCCCTCAAAGGCCTCGAAAAGGTCAACGAGGTTTTGTTCGAGCACGCTCTTGAGGTGCGAGTCAAGCGCGGAGAACGGCTCGTCGAGCATGAGAATACCGGGCCGTGCCGCGAGCATACGCGCAAGGGCCACGCGCTGCTGCTGGCCACCGGAGAGTTGGGCGGGGTAACGCTTGCTAAAGCCCTCGAGGCTGAAGCGCTTGAGCTCGGTCGCGACGATGGCGTCACGATCACCCTTGCTCACCGTCTTGGGTATGCCTGCTGCCACGTTCTGCTCGATGGTCATGTTGGGGAAGAGCATGTAGTTCTGAAAAAGCAACGCCGTTTTGCGCTGTTGGGGACTCAGGTTGATCTTTGCGGCGGAATCGAAGTAGACGATGTCGTTCACGACGATGCGTCCCTCGTCAGGCGTTTCGATACCCGCGATACAGCGCATCGTGAGACTCTTGCCACAACCCGAGGCGCCGAGGAAGCCGAGCGTCTCCGTACCGGCTTCAACGCTCACGTCGAGGGAGAAATCGCCAAGGGATTTTCTGAAGTCCATCTGCAGGCTCATGAGCGCGCTCCCTCGGGCAGTCCGGCGTCTTCGGTCGCGATGGCGGACTCCAGGCCGCCTTCCAGGTGTGGCGTGTGCGTGCTGTGGTCTGCACCGCGCTTCTTCTTGTTCGTCTGCCTGCGGCGGTACTTGGTCGTTCTGCTCGACCACAAGTTGATGAACATGATGACGATGAAGCTGAAGATGATGATGACGATGGTCCAGAAGATGGCGATATCCGTGTTGCCGTTCATCCACTCGAAGTAGATGGCGATGGGGATGGTGCGCGTGACACCTGCGTAATTGCCCGCGAGGAATAATGTCGCGCCAAACTCGCCCAACGCGCGCGCATAGGCGAGTACCGTGGCCGCGGCGATGGAGGACCAGGCAAGCGGCAACATGAGCTTGAAGAAGATGCGGATGTTGGACCAGCCGAGCGTACGTGCCGCATCGAGCATGTTGGGGTCGAGGTTCTCGAAAGCGCCGCGCGAGCTGCGGTACATGAGCGGGAAGGCCACGACGACCGCCGCGATGACCGTTGCCTGCCAGCTGAAGACGAGGGGGAATCCCACGTCGATGAACCACTGGCCCACGGGCGTGGAACGACCGAAGGCAAGTAGCAACAAGAAGCCGCAGACCGTGGGCGGCAGCACCATGGGAATGGTGAAGATCGCGTCGAAGATGGATTGGGCACGCGGCGAGATGCGCATCGTGAAGTAGGCGGCTGCGAGACCCAGGATGAAGATGAACACGATGGCGATGAGCGTCGTGCGCAAGGTAACCCATAGCGGACTGTAATCCATGGTCGCAAGGAAGTTTGCAAGCCACGCAAGGCCCGTGTTCGCCTGGACGATCTGCACATCCGAGGGTGGTACGGCTCGAGCGAAGTCGGCAAAGTCAAGCCTGACCTGGTTGCTGCTCGCCTTGCTGGTCACGTCGCTGCCATCGGAGCCAATGATGTAGGCGTAGTAGCGCCCTTCGTCGAGTTCCTGATCGAAGTTGAAGACGACGCCATTCACCTCGAAGGACTGCTGTTCAGTGAAATACCATTTGGAGACGTTGGAGAGTCGCGAGGAGCCCTTCGCGTTCGCGTCGTCCAAGGCGGTGAAGTAACGCTTGATGTAATCCTGGTCGTTATGGTTGTCGTAGAGGAAACCGAAGGCCTCCTGGGTTGCCTTGGGAATGTAGACCACGGCGTATTCGCCGGTCGATATGACCGAGAGATTGTCGGGTTGAGTGCCGATGTAGTAGTTATAGCCCCAGTACCTGTCGCCGACCGCCTTGTTGGAGCCGGCCTGGGCACGGTAGAAATCGTTGATGCCGAAACTGCACCCCTCGATGAGGGCGCTGTCCCCCTCGGCGGAGACGGTGACCCCGTTGACGGTCTGCTGTTCGCTTGCATTGCCGACGGCAGGGCTGTCTGCACTGCCAAGCTCGTCATCGGTGGCGACTGCCAGGCATGGCATGACACATGAGAGCGCGGTGATCGCAAGCATAAGGGCAAGCACGAAACCGAGCCCGCGTCGTATGAAACTCCCCAGAACCATGGGTGCCAGTCCTTGTCATCTCGAGGGGATTGACGGGTCGTCTCCATGCGACTGCCAATCTTGCACCTGATGGAATAACAGGATTATATGCCTTTGCAAATAATCTGAAACGAGGTTATACGCAGACGGCGCGGATAACCGATGGGTCATCCGCGCCGCTTCGATGAATCCTATGGATTAGGAGAGGTCAAAGCCCCACTTCTGGAAGATTTTCTGGGCATCGGGATCGGTGATGCACCACTGCATGAAGTCGTTGGCAGCCTGCGCGTTCTTGGAGTCCTTGCACACGGCACCGGGATAGACGATGGCCTTGTGAGTGTCATCGGGGATGATGCCGACAACCTTCACGCCGCCAAAGCGGTATACGTCGGAGCTGTAGACGATGGCGACGTCAACATCGCCGTTCTCCGCCTGCTTGCACACATTGCCGACCGAGGTCTGCAGGATGGGAGTGATGCCCACGTACTGACCGTCCTTGCCGGAGATGTCCTTGCCGCTCTTGCCGGCTTCAGCTGCGGGCGGCTCGTAGGCACCCACGGTGGAGAGGGCCTGGGCGGCGTAGTTGCCGGCCGGAACGGAGTCATCGCCGACGCAGACGGTGAGGCTACCGCTGGCAATTTGCTGGAGGGTGACATCTTGAAGGGCGGAGTCCTCCTTGGCGACGATGACGAGTTCATTGGTGAACATGTCGGTACGCGTGGACTCATCCACGTAGCCCTCCTGCACTGCCGTATCCATGGTGCCCTTGGAGGCGGTGATCTCGAGGTCGGCATAGGAGCCGGCCTTGAGCATCTCGTTGAGCTCGCCGGATGCCTTGTACTGGGTGTCGGCGAAGGTCACGCCTGTCTGCTGGGTGTAGAGCTCCTGGGCTTCGTCCATGGCCTTGGAAAGCGAGTTGGCCGCGAAGACTTGCAACTCAACGTTCGAGCTGGCCGATGAGCGTGCGCCCGAGTTGCCGCAGGCCGTGAGACCGAGAGCCGCCACGAGGCCGGCTGCCACGACGCCGCATGTCAGCACCTTGACGAGTTTGCTTTTCCTCATGAAATCCTCCTTGTCGTGCTTCACGAACAGATAACTGTTCTGTCATGAGATTATATTTACAGTAGGATATAAGTTTGGCAATTATTATTTTTTCTGATGAATAAACTTTTCGGCGACAGGTTGACGGAATGAGACAGTTGCTCGACAAGACAATTGCCGCCGGGGCGCCTTGTCTGGTTATGAGACACCTGTCATGAAACCAGACAAAGGCGCCCCGGCGCCAATTGTCTGCACCTGTCCAATGTGTCTCATTCGCGTGGTAAGCGGGCTTGCTCCTTGGCGCGGCGGTTGCGCATGTTGAAGACGTAGCCCTCCATGCCGTAGGGCACGTACGCGAGCTCATCGAGGTTGTCGGGCAGGTACTCGAAGAGCGAAAGTTCGGCCGTCTGCTCGTTGGTGAAGGGACGGTCGGCCTTGACCGCGCGGCAGGCATGCACCTTGGCCCCAAGAGCGCAGAGCCGCTCCTCGTATTCGGTCACGGGGCTAACCTCGTCAAGCATGTCGAGCGCATGCAAGTCGGTCGTCTTCCAGACGACGTCATAGCCCGCCAGGTCGAATTGCACGAGCGAGAACTCGTAGAAAGGCGGGCTGTCGGTCTTCATTTCGATACTGGCACCCGGTGCGAGCAGATCGCGATAGGCGATGAGCTGGTCGACGTGCGTAAGGCGCTCGGATGCGTGCTTCTTACGTGGGTGTGGTGTCGAGAAGTTGAGATAGATGCGCGAAAGCTCCCCTGGGCCGAAGTACTCGCCGACGTCTTCTCCGTCGGCGAGCGCGAAAACGCAATTCTCGAGGCCAAGTTCGCAAACTTTCTGTGCGGCAAGTGCGATGCAAATCCGGTCGTAGTCAAGGCCGACGAACAACACGTCGGGATGGCGACGCGCCTGTTCGACGATGAACTGCCCCTTGCCGCAACCTAGGTCGAGATGAAGTTCGCGCGCCGAGGGGAAGTACGTCTCTATCCATGTGCCTGAACGAGCGGATGCTTCCAGCTCGATGGCACGCGCATACCACTCGTAGCGCTCCTCGAGGTTCTTGAGCGGACGTGCATGTGCCTTATGCCGTTTGCGAAGCTCCAAGTTGTCTCCCAGAAGCGTTGAGGATGAGACAACGTCCCTGAGCACCTGTCTCATCCGTTCACGATGCGCAAAACGATAGAATACCCTTCGTGATGACGGGAAACCAGCTTAAAATACTCGCCTTGATAACGATGACGATTGATCATATCGGCGTCGTTCTCTTGCCCCAGTACCTCATCCTTCGCGTCATCGGTCGTCTCACGTATCCCATCTTCGCGTACATGATTGCCGAGGGTTGCTTCTATACGCACAGCAAGAAACGCTATCTCGGGGGTATCTTCGCACTTGGTTTCGCGTGCCAGATTGGCTTCTTTCTCGCGATGGGCAGTCTCGAGCAGAGCATACTTACGAGTTTCACGCTCGCCATCATCACGATCTACGCGGTCCAACTCGCCGATGACCGCGGGGACGTTGCAGGAGCCCTTGCAGTCGTCGGCGCGCTTGCGCTCGATGTCCTCGTGGCACTCGTCCTACCCGTCCTCCTCGCCGGAACCGATTTCTCGGTCGATTACGGCTTCTGGGGAATCATGCTCCCCGTCTTTTGCTATATGCCACGCATTTTCTTCAAAAATGCGCTTGACAAGAAGCGTCTGCGAATCATGCTCGCGTTCGCATGTCTTGGCATCATCCTGGTTTGCGTGCAGATGAACGATTGGCTCGGTGGCATCCAGTGGTTCTCGCTTCTCGCGATTGTGCCTCTGGCCAGCTATAACGGCAAGCGAGGCACCTGGCATCTCAAGTATCTCTTCTATATCTACTATCCTGCGCATCTCGTGGCCATTTGGGGCGTTGCCGAACTGCTCGGATACTTCTCGGCAATGTAGTAATATCAAAAGGCTAGGCTGATGAGAGGGGAGTTGGCATGCAAGAGACCATGTCCGAGAATGCATCTGAAAATTTCGAAGAAATCGGCGAGGTTGTCACTCCAGAAGAAGCGGTCATCGAGACCATAGAAGACATCGAGAGTTCGGAGGAGCCCGAAGTCGAAGTCGTGCAGGACGGCAATCCCGAGGAAGGTCTCGAGGAAGCGCCTGTCAAGCGCAAGGAACTCGATTATTCGTACACGCAAAATCGCGAACTATCCTGGCTGCAGTTCGACCGTCGCGTTCTCGAAGAGGCGCTCGACCCGAGCGTGCCCCTTTTCGAGCGTCTGAAGTTCATCAGCATCTTCTGCACGAATCTTGACGAGTTCTTCATGGTGCGCGTCGGTAGTCTCATGGACCTCTCCATCATCGCGCCCGATATTCGCGAGAACAAGACCAACATGACGCCGCGCGAGCAGCTCGAAGCCGTCTTCGCTGCCGTGAGGCCGCTCGTCGAGGAGCGCGACGAGATTTACGCCCAGGTCGTTGCCGATCTCGAGCCCTATGGTTTCAAGGAGCTCGACCTCGACAACCTCTCCAAGAAGGAGCGTCGTTTCGCCCGCGATTATTACCGCGAGTACATACGCCCCGTGCTCTCGCCGCAGGTCGTCGACGAGCGTCATCCGTTCCCGCACCTGCGCAACAAGGAACTCTACATCGTGACGCTGCTGAGCGAGGAGGACGGCAGCCAGCACCTTGGCATCGTGCCCGTCCCGGAGAACATCGCGCCCATCATCTGCGACCCGGAAGAGCCGCTCCACTTCGTGCGCGCCGAGAAGCTCATCGCCCACCACGTCAAGAAGATCTTCGACATTTACGAGACATCCGAGCCATGCATCATCTCGGTCACGCGCAATGCCGACATCAGCTTCGACGAGGAGAAGTTCGCTGATGATGAGGGCGATTATCGCCTGCATGTGTCGCGTCTGCTCAAGAAGCGCAATCGTCTCAACCCCGTGCGCCTCGAGGTCGAGGGCAAGCCGGAGAAGTTGCTCCTTGCCGGCCTGCTCAAGCGCCTCAAGCTCACGAAGAACCAAATGTACACGTACAGCGCCCCCATCAACCTTGGCTGGGTCTTCGGCCTGGAGCGTCGCGTCGATGCCGATAAGAGGGACAAGCTCAGCTACGCGCCCTTCGTGCCGCGCGCGTCGGCCGAGTTCGATCTTGGCCGCTCGATAATGGCGCAGGTCGAAGAGCGCGATCGCCTCCTGTTCTTTCCCTACGATTCCATCGATCCCTTCCTGCGCATGCTGCAGGAGGCGGCTATCGACCCGGACGTGCTCTCCATCAAGATTACGGTGTACCGTCTGGCAAGCGAGTCGCGCGTGGCGCAACACCTTGCCGAGGCGGCCGAGAACGGCAAGGAAGTCACCGTCCTCATGGAGCTGCGTGCGCGTTTTGACGAGGCGAACAATATCGACTGGTCGGGACGCCTCGAGGAGGCCGGATGTAACATCATCTACGGCATGGAGAACTACAAGTGCCACTCCAAGGTATGCCTGATCACCAAGCGCTCCGCTGATGGCGTAACCTACATCACGCAAATAGGCACGGGCAATTACAACGAGAAGACGGCGCGCCTCTACACCGACCTGAGCCTCATGACCTCCGATGCCGAAATCGGTCGCGATGCCGTCACGTTCTTCCAGAACATGCTCATCGGCAATCTGAACGGCTACTATCGCAGGTTGCTCGTCGCCCCGGTGGCCATCAAACGCACCATCCTCAAGCTTATCGACCGCGAGATCGCCAAGGGTCCCGCCGGACGCATCACGCTCAAGTGCAACTCGCTTACCGAGCGCGATATCATCGACCGCCTGGCCAAGGCATCGCAGGCGGGCGTGCAGGTCCGCATGAACATTCGCGGCATCTGCTGTATGGTGCCAGGCATCGAGGGCAAGACCGAGAACGTGCACGTGCGCAGTATCGTCGGCCAGTTCCTCGAGCACAGTCGCATCTTCGTCTTCGGCGAAGGCGACGACATGCGCATGTATGTCGGCTCGGCCGACCTCATGACGCGTAACCTCGTGCATCGTGTCGAGGTGGCGGTGCCCATCACCACGCATCGCGCCCGCGAGGCAATCATGCTCTTTCTCGACAAGATCTTCGAGGACAACGTCAAGGCACGCACGCTCGAGGCAAATGGCGAATACAAGATGGTTGCCGAAAGCCGCGACAAGGACATGTGCCCGTGTGACGAGGAGTTCAGCATGCAAGCCTGGTGCATCGACCATCCGATGCAGGGCGTGAAGCGCGTCGCTTCGCTGCCCTTGGAGCCGAAGCAGGAGTCCAAGCGTCTTCTTGAACCTGAACCCGAACCTGAACCTGAACCGGAATTCGAGCCAGAACCTGAGACCGAGCAAGAAGTTGAATCCGGGCTTGAACTCGAATCTGAACCGGTTCTTGATTCTGAACCCGCATTTGAACTTGAACCTGCTTCGTTGCAGGAAGACGAGCAACCCGAGGCGTTGGAGGAGGCCGACATCGAGCTCCTCTCGACAGGGGCCGAGGTCGAGGACCTGCCAAGCACTCCAAACTCGGAGGAGAATGCCGAGGAGCCTACGGACAAGAAGCCGGGCAAGAAGAACAAGGACAAGGAAAAGAGCGGCAAGAAGGAGAAGGACAAGTCCGAGAAAAAGGACAAGCTCGAGAAAAAGGTCGAAAAGAAATCCGAGAAGAAGTCCGAGAAAAAGGGCAAGGAGAAGGTTGATCTGGACCTGCCGTTCATCACGACCAAGCCGGCGCATAGTGCCGGATTCAACGCCTCTGCCATGCTGGACGAAAACGTCAACATGGATGATCAGCCGCTTGGCAAGCACTTCAAGCCCTCGAAGAAGTCGGCTGAGGCTCCCAAGCTCGTGGCAGCGGATGTCCCGGTGAGCACGGAAAGCACCGAGCAGCGTCTTGCGCGCGAGCGCTCGTACATGAGCGACTTCCCTCATACGACACCCAAGGCCGAGGAGACGGATGAGGTGCAGGAACACGAAGCGCAGCATGAGGCGCAGCACGAGGCACCCAAGAAAAAAGGCTGGTTCAGGAGTCTGTTTAGCTAAAGCTACAACGGCCGGGTAGATGCATCGAGTATGGGCGTTGACGAGGGGATATATCTAGATTATGCGGCGGCAACGCCTGTCGACGAGCAGGTGCTCGAGGCGATGCTGCCCTACTTTTCGCAGGACTTCGCGAACCCCTCGGCATCGTATACGCCCGCGCGTCAAGTGCATGCGAGCGTGGAGGATGCCCGTGCACGCATCGCGCACCTCATGGGGGGCAAGGCCGCCAACATCGTCTTCACAGCGGGGGCTACCGAGGCAAACAACCTCGCGCTTACCGCCGCCGCGCCCGGCGCGCACGTTATCGCAAGCGCCATTGAGCATGCGAGCATGCGCAGCTGCGTGTTAGCGCGCGAGAATGGCTCGCTCGTGCCTGTCGATGCGCAGGGCTTCGTGAGTCCCGATACCTTGAAGGTGGCGATTCGCCCCGATACGGAGCTCGTCAGCATCGCCCTTGCCAATGGCGAGATTGGGACGATTCAACCGCTGCGCGAGCTTGCGCAAGTCGTGGGCGACGAACGTGCGCACCGCCTTGCGGCCGGTGATATGCGCCCCATCTATCTGCACACGGATGCTTCGCAGGCGGCGGCACTCAAGACGCTCAACGTTTCCTCGCTCGGGGCGGATCTTGTCACCGTATCCGCTGCCAAGATGTACGGTCCCAAGCAGATGGGCCTGCTCTGGGTGCGCAGTGGCATCGAGCTGCGTCCACTCGTGTGCGGCGGTGGCCAGGAGGCGGGCTTGCGCAGCGGGACGGAAAACGTTCCGGGCATCATCGGTTTCGCGCGCGCCTTCGAGCTTGCCCGCGAGCGGCGCGAGGACGAGGCAAGGCGTCTGCGTGAGCTGCGCGATTGGCTACAGGCTACGTTGACGGCCGCGTTTGCCGATGCCGTCGTTGCAGGGCCGACGCGTGACGCTCAGCGTCTCGATAACCTCTTGCACATCTCCTTTCCGGGGTTGCTCGCCCGTCGTCTTGTCATCTCGCTCGATCAGCGCGGTGTCTATGTCGGGACGGGTTCGGCGTGCGCTGCGAGCAAGATGACGGTTTCGCCCGTGCTCGAGGCGATTGGCGTGTCGCCAGAAGTCGCCGAAGGCAGCGTACGCATCACGCTTGGGCACGATACGACGCGCGAGCAGGTCGAGCGGGCGGCGCAGATCATCATCGAGGTCGTTCGTGCCGAAATGAAGCGCGTGAGTTAGCTTCCGTCTTGTCATTTCGACCGCAGGCGCGCAGTGCTCCCCATTGTCATTTCGACCGGAGGCATGCAGCGCTCCCCATTGTCATTTCGACCGGAGGCGCGCAGCGCCGGAGTGGAGAAATCTCGCCATTTCGTTGTCATCTCGACTGGAGCGGTCGTCAGACCGCGGAACGGAGAGATCTTGACAAGAGATTCCTCGACTGCGCGACCTTACGGTCGCTTCGCTCGAAATGACAGGAGGGATGCTTACTCCGCTCGAAATGACAGAGGGGGAGCCGCTCCGTTCGAAATACGTGGTATCTTCATTTCTGTTGAAAGCCGTAAGTGGAGAGGACGTACATGGCGCAGAAGGTCATCGTCGGCATGAGCGGGGGAGTGGACTCCTCGCTGGCTGCGGCGCTGCTTGTGGAACAGGGCTTCGACGTCACGGGCGTGTACATGCGCAACTGGTCGGTCGATTTGCCGGGATTCAAATGCCCCTGGGCTGAGGACCTTGCCGATGCCGAGCGTGTGGCCGTGCAGCTGGGCATCGACCTCGAGGTTTGGGATTACGAGGAGGAATACAAACGCGATGTGGTCGACTACCTGGTCGATTGCTATGCGCGTGGCCTCACGCCCAATCCGGACGTCATGTGCAACGAGAAGGTGAAGTTCGGCGTTTTCGCACGCGAGGCCTTCGAGCGCGGCGCAGACTACATCGCAACGGGGCATTACGCACGTGTTCTTCTCGATGACCCGAGCGCAAAGTCCGGCCACTTGCTTCGCGCGCTCGACGAGCACAAGGACCAGACCTACTTTTTATGGCGTGTGCCGGGGACGGTGCTGGCCCGTACGCTATTTCCCATCGGCGAGATCGAGAGCAAGGCGATCGTGCGGGAGATGGCCGCGCAGCGCGGGCTCGAGGTCGCGACCAAGCACGATTCCGACGGCATCTGCTTCATCGGACCGGTTTCGATTCAGCAGTTCCTGCTCTCGCAGCTCGAACGCAAGGCGGGTGACATTATCGAATACGAGACGGGAGACGTGCTCGGTCAGCACGAGGGTGCGTTCCTCTACACGCTCGGTCAGCGTAAGGGGCTCGACCTTGGAGGTGGCCCGGCACGTTACGTGGTCAAGACGGACACGGCCGAGAACGTCGTGTACGTGAGTGCGAACCACGACTGCGATGCGCTATGGACCGATGAGCTCGCGCTCGGCGACGCGCGTTGGGTTTCGGGCGATGCGCCCGCGTCAGGGCGCTATCTGGTGCGCACGCGGCATACGCGTCCGCTCGTCGAGGCATATGCCGAGATGGGGGAGGACGCGGCGCGCATCACTTTCGACGAACGCGTACCCGCTGTGGCGGCTGGCCAGTCGGTCACCATCTATCGTGACGAGGAATGCCTCGGCGGCGGCATCGTCTGCGTCTGAGTGGAGAAATCCCATCGCAAGAGATTTCTCGACTCCGCTTCGCTCCGCTCGAAATGACAGAGAGGGGCAGCCGCTCCGCGTTTCCCTTGTCATTCCGACCGGAGGGGCCGTAAGGCCCCGGAGCGGAGGAATCTCACTTCGCTCGAAATGGCAGAAAAGGGCTAATGCCCTGGGCGACACTAGCTTTGCTGTTCGTGCTCGGTGAGGATGCCGTTGAGGGTGCGCCAGGCCAGCTCGGCGCACTTGACGCGTGCGGGCATGCGCGAGATTGATTGGAGCTCGGCGGCTTCGTCGAGGTCCTCGATGTCGTCCTCGGAAAGCTCATTGCCTTGGATCATGCCGATGAAGAGGCCGAGCAAGCGCTTTGCCTCGTCGACGGATTCTCCCTCGATGAGACCGGCCATCATGTCGGCGGATGCCTGGCTGATGGCGCAGCCGTGCCCCGTGAACGAGGCCTCCTCGATGACGTCACTCGCATCATCGATCTTGAGGTAGAGCGTGAGCTCGTCACCGCAACTCGCGTTGATGCCGTCATGGCTATGCGTTGCGTCCTCGAGCTCGTATCGGTAGTCGGGATGGGCGTTGTGATCCATCAGCGCAGCAGAGTAAATGCTGCTGGTAGAGCCATTAGACATTGAACATCCTTCCCACGAGCTCGAGCCCGTCGATGAGCCTATCGATATCATGCGCGTCGTTGTAGAACGCCACGCTCGCACGGCAGCACGTGTGCATGCCGAGGAAGAGCAGCAGAGGCTGGGCACAGTGATGACCGGCGCGAATCGCGATGTTCTCACCGCTCAGGATGCCCGAGACGTCATGCGGGTGCACGCCGGTGACGTTGAAGCTGAAGGCGCCACTGCGCGCATCAGGGTCTGCAGGGCCCACGACTTCGATGAACTTGAGCGCCTCCATGCGCTCGGCCAAGTAACGCATGAGCGCCTTCTCGCGCTCCTCCATGGCCTCGATACCGATGCCATTGGCGTACTCGATTGCCACGCCCGTCGCGTAGATGCCGGCGGCGTCTTGCGTGCCCGCCTCGAACTTCTCGGGGACGGGGGACCAGACGGCGTCCTGCTCGCTTACGTAGTCGATCATCTCGCCGCCCGTGAGGAACGGTGGCATGCTCTCGAGCAACTCGTGCTTGCCCCAGAGAACGCCCACGCCGAAGGGCCCGAAGACCTTATGGCCGGAGAAGGCGAAGAAATCACAACCGAGCTTGGTGACGTCAACGGGCATGTGCGGTACGGACTGTGCGCCATCGACCACCATGTACGCGCCGTTCTCGTGTGCGAGCTGCGCCATACGGGCGATGGGGTTAGTGACGCCAAGGACGTTCGAGACGTGCGCCGCCGCGACGATTTTGGTCTTGGGGCCGATCTTGGCGAGCATCTCCTCTTCGGAGATGAAGCCGTCCTTGTCGCAGTACATGTAGACAAGCTTTGCCCCGGTCTTCTTGCAGAGCTGCTGCCAGGGAATGAGGTTGCTGTGATGCTCCATGATGGTGATGCACACCTCATCACCTTCCTTGACCACGGTGGGGCCGAAGGACTGCGCGACGATGTTGAGTGCCTCGGAGGCATTGCGATTGAAGACTATGTCACGTGCGTTTTCCTCGCCAATGCCGATGAAGCGCGCGATGAGCTTGCGCGTATTCTCGATGGCTTCGGTCGCCTCGATGGAAAGCTCGTAGAGACCTCGCAGCGGATTGGCATTCATGGTCTTGTAGAAGTGGTCCACTGCCTCGATGACGCATGCGGGGCGCTGTGCGGTGGCCGCGCTATCGAGAAACGCCAGGTCTGGCATGGATGCGAGAAGCGGGAAATCCTTCTTGTACGGATTGGCTATGATGTCGATCGAACTCACAGGTAAACCTCCTCGAAGTTCTCCACGATCGTGTTGCCGAGGCGCGCGACGGCCTGCTTGGTCACGTCGTTGGCGGCGTTGAGCCAAGCGTCCTCGAGCGTCGCGGTGATGAACATCTGCTCGGCCTGCTCGGGCGAGAGACCGCGGCTTTCCAGGTAGAAGAGCTGGTCGGCCTTGATGTGGCCGATGGTCGCCCCATGGTTGCCCATGACGTCGTCCTCGTTGCAGAGGATGTTGGGGACGGTCTTGTTGCTCACGCCCTCGTCGACGAGCAACACGTTGTCGACCTCGTGGCCCACGGCGCCCTTGGCACCGCGAATGAGGTCGATGGTGCCGCGCAGCGTCTTCTTGCTGGTGCCGGCAAGCACGCCGTTGGCGTAGAGGTTGCAGGTCGACTTGGTGCCGTGATGGCGCAGGATGTAGTTGAAGTCGAGTTCCTGCTCGCCATGGCCCAGGTAGTGCGTGTAGACGTTGATGGTAGAGTTGTGGCCGCGTAGGTCGCCTGCAAGGCCCATGTACGATTTGCCCGCCCCGAGCACGGTCTGATGTACGTCGATGGTTGCGTTGTCCGCGGCGAACAACCCCATGTCGTCGAGGTCGGTCCAGGTGTCATCGAGCGTCTGGACGCGACGCAGCGTGACGTGTGCGCCCTCGGCGGCAAAGATGCGGATGGAGCTGCCGGTGACGCCCGTGCCGAAAGCGGGGGAGTCCACGATGACGGCGACGTCGAGAGTCGCATCCTCGTGGGCGACGAGGTCGATGGCGGCCATGTTGGCACCTTCGTCGACGCCGCTTATCTGGATGCATGCCGTGTGGCTTGAGCCAGCCGGCGCGATGATGGAACGCGTCTGGCAGGCCATCTCGCGGATCCAGTCGCTGACTTCCTCGCCCATGCCCTGCTCGAAGGACGCGGCCAGGCTCTTGGCCTGCTCCATCGCGTCGGCCTTCTTCTGGTACGCGGACAGCGCCAGACCGCCGAGTTCCTCGGCCTGTTCGTCGACGGCGTTGGTCAGTACGGGCTTGTCGCCATAGACCTTGTCCCAGGCAGCTTGCGCCGCCTCCATGGCCTCGACGAAGGCCGTGGCGTCACCGAGCGTGGCATCGGTTTCGATGACGGCATCGGCTTCGCAGGAAAGCTGCGCGGGGATTTCGATGGTCGCGTCGTTCATGTGGAGGAAGTACCAGGTCGGAGCTGGCATCGCACTTGCGTGCTCGAAGATACGTGCTTCCATTAGCCGATCGCTCCTTCCATCTCGAGTTTGATGAGGTTGTTCATTTCGACGGCGTACTCGAGCGGGAGCTCCTTGCTCACCGGCTCGGCAAAGCCGTTGACGATCATCGTGCGCGCCTCTTCTTCGGAGAGACCGCGGCTCATCAGGTAGAAGACCTTGTCATCGCCGATGCGGCCGATGGTGGCCTCGTGTCCGATATCGACGTTCTTGCACTTGATGTCCATGGCCGGAATCGTGTCGCTGCGGCTGCGATCGTCGAGCATGAGCGACTGGCAGCTCACCGTCGCGGCGGAGTCCTCGGCGTTCTTGGTCGCCACCACGCTCGAGCGGAAGGTGGAGACGCCACCGTCCTTGGAAATGGACTTGGTCTCGACGCTCGCCTTGGTCTTGGGTGCGTTGAGCACGACCTTGCAGCCCGTGTCGAGGTTCTGGCCCGCACCCGCGAAGGTGATGCCAGTAAAGCTCGACTTGGCGCCGCGTCCGTTGAGGATGGACATGGGGTAGAGGTAGCCCACGTGGCTGCCGAAGGAACCCGAGATCCACTCGATGTCGCCGCCCTCCTTGCAGATGGCGCGCTTGGTGTTGAGGTTGTACATGTTCTTCGACCAGTTCTCGATGGTCGAATAGCGCAGGTGGGCGCGCTCGCCCACGAAGAGCTCGACGGCGCCCGCGTGCAGGTTGGCGACGTTGTACTTGGGCGCCGAGCAGCCTTCGATGAAGTGCAGGCTCGCGTCATCCTCGACGATGATGAGCGTGTGCTCGAACTGGCCCGCGCCGCGTGCGTTGAGGCGGAAGTAGCTCTGCAGCGGATAGTCGAGCTGTACGCCGGCCGGCACGTAGACGAACGAGCCGCCCGACCACACGGCACCGTGCAGGGCCGCGAACTTGTGGTCGGTGGGCGGGATGAGCTTCATGAAGTGGTCGTGGATAATGCCCTCCCACTTGGGGTCTTGCAGCGCTTCCTCGATGCCCGAGTAGACGATGCCCATCTTGGAGGCGGACTCCTGCATGGAGTGGTACACGAGCTCCGAGTCGTACTGCGCGCCCACGCCGGCAAGATAGCTACGCTCGGCCTCTGGGATGCCCAGGCGGTCGAAGGTGTCCTTGATGTCCTCGGGGACGTCATCCCAGCTCGCCTGCTGGTCGGTTTCGGGTTTCACGTAGGTGACGATGTGGTCCATGTCGAGGCCGTCGATCGACGGGCCCCAGGTGGGGATGGGAAAGCCGTTGTAGATGTCGAGTGACTTGAGGCGCAGGTCGAGCATCCAATCGGGCTCGTCCTTCTTCTCGGAAATCTCGCGTACGATCTCGGGGGTGAGGCCCGCCTCAAGATGCTCCTGGTTGCTTTCGTCCTTGACGAAGTCGTACATGCTGCGGTCGATGTCATCGACCTGTGTGCGCTTCTTTTCGCTTGGTCCGGTCATGGCGGCCCCTTATCGTGCCTGCGCGAGGGACTCGAACTGCTCGAATCCGTTGGTGTCGATATCGGCGATCATGCTCGCGTCGCCTTCGGCGACCATGCGGCCGCGCACCATGACGTGCACGCGGTCGACGTCGAGGTGCTCGAGGATGCGCGTGTTGTGGGTGATGACGAGCAAAGTGCCGTTGCACTCGCGGCGGTAGAGCTCCATGCCCCGGCTGACGACGGAGAGTGCATCGACGTCAAGGCCGGAGTCGGCCTCGTCGAGGATGGCGAGACGCGGCTTGAGCAGCAGGAGCTGCAGCATCTCGACCTTTTTCTTCTCGCCGCCCGAGAAGCCCACGCCAAGCTCGCGGTCGAGGTAGGCGCGATCCATGTCGAGCTCATCGGCAAGCTCGCGTACGCGCTTGCGAAACTCCTTGCGCTTCATGTCGAGTTCGGGGCGCGCCGAGGCGATGGCACGCAGGAAGCTCGACAGCGGCACGCCGGGGATTTCGACGGGAGCCTGGAACGAGAGGAACATGCCCGCGAGACTGCGCTTGTCGGGAGACAGGTCGGTGACATCCTCGTCGCCGAAGGTGATGGTGCCGCCCGTGACGTCATAGGTAGGCTCGCCCATGATGACGTGGCCCAGCGTGGACTTGCCCGCGCCGTTGGGGCCCATCAGAACGTGAACGCCGCCTTCCTCGACATCGAGGTCAACCGAATGAAGTATCTCCTTGCCGTCAACACCAGCTGACAGGTCACGGACAGACAATAGTGCATCGCTCATAGGTGTTCCCATCTCTCCTGCGAGGTCCTCTCATGTTTCCTCGCTGCGGTTCCACGTGCGCGAAGGCTCGCAGAACTTTTTCTGCTCAATGTAAATGGTGCATGTTCAATGTCAAGAAAACTCGCCGCTTCGACATGCAAAGGTAACTTTTGGGTACAATGCACGAAACGTTTCCGTTGAAAGGTGCCCCCATGAGCGGACTTACCATTGCCCTCATCGTCATCGTCGCAATCGTCGTCATTCTCGCCATCGCGCTCATCGGGATGTACAACAACCTTGTGCGCATGCGCAACCGCGTCGATAACGCCTGGGCGCAGATCGACGTGCAGTTGCAGCGCCGTCTCGACCTCATCCCGAACCTCGTCGAGACCGTCAAAGGCTATGCTGCCCACGAAAGCGGCACGCTCGAGGAGGTTACCAAGGCTCGCACCGCCGTCATGAACGCGCCTACGCCCGAAGGCAAGATGCAGGCCGACGGCTTCCTCACCGGTGCGCTGAAGAACCTGTTTGCCGTCGCGGAGGCCTACCCCGACCTCAAGGCGAACACGAACTTCCAGCAGCTTCAAGCAGAGCTGTCCAACACTGAAGACAAGATCAGCTACATGCGCCAAAGCTTCAACGACACCGTCATGAAGTACAACACTGCGATCCAGACGTTCCCTGCAGTGCTCATCGCGGGCATGATGGGCTTCAAGCAGCGCGATAGCTTCGACGCGACGGCGGGCGCGGAAGTCGC
>ERZ772879.585-NODE-585-length-28418-cov-3.316433_pt1 | contig 28418 bp, 5 predicted proteins | sample MGYA00580582_ERZ772879 | MGnify/ENA primary metagenome ERZ772879 (study PRJEB29015, sample SAMEA2737682) | human gut metagenome | biome: human gut; feature: human-associated habitat; material: faeces | place: China | collected 2012 ... | reverse complement strand
GTAACATAGATAAAACAGAGGCTTTAGAATTACTAAATACCAATCAAAATCTACGTACAATTATTTCAAATCTTATAAACGAACGTACACATAACGATGGGTTCAATACAGCAAATCCTAGTGGTGGATTGCAATATAGTATCAAACCTGGATTTATAATGTGTAATGTTCCGTCAGGTTACTTAAAATTATCATACAGTGCGATACCTACCGATGAAGATGGATACGCTTTAATACCAGATTTAACTTCTTATACTGAGGCTATATACTGGTATGTTACAATGAAACTGAAGTATCCTGAGTATTTGAATGGTAAGTTAAATCGAGAAGTGTACTACGATATTAGAAGATCTTGGAATTTTTATAGAAACCAAGCATATGCTGAGGCATTGATGCCAAATGAAGATGGTATGGAGTCTATTAAAAATAATTGGAATAAAATCGTTCCAGAATTTAGAGATCACAATACTTTTTATTCACATACTGGGGAAAGACAAATAATTTATAACGCAAATGAACGCTACTAGACAAACAAATACATTTTCTGGGGGTCTTAGTATGGACGTAGATTATTCCGTATTGAAAGATAACCAGTATATATATGCAGAGAACATTCGTATACTAACGAATGAAGGATCTTCTTTTGCAGCAATGCAAAATATAGAAGGATTTTTAGCGTGTAGACCTTCTTCAAATTTGTCTGGTGAAACTATCATACATGTTACCACAGTAAGAGATTGGGCGATTGTCTTTACTAAGATTAATGGTACAAATAACAATAATGTATATAGAATTGATTTTTCTAGATCACAAGAAGAACCAATTGTAACGAAAGTAGTAACCAATAGACCTTTAGATATAACAGTTTCGTCTAATAATGTTGCTGCAATTAGTAGTGTATGTAGATGGGAAGCAAGTAATAATGTAAAAGTATATTGGGCAGATGGTCATTCACAAATTAAAGTAATCAATGTGGATGATGATCACATATCTAGTAATTCATCTATTACTTCGGATACTATAGTAATGCTACCAAAAGCTACATTACCTCCATTTGAATTTAATGGATTTGGAACAGGTAGTTTAGAATCTGGAATGATACAGTACTGTTATCAATTGTTTAAAGTAAGAGGTACAGAGTCTGCAATATCTCCACTTACCCCTCTTTATCATTTGAGTGATGGTGATCAAAAGACAAATTATAATGCTGTAAAAGGAAGTTCTAAAGGACAGAATACTGGTAAATCTATAAAACTACAAGTAAGAAATAATAGCACTGGATTTGATAGACTTAGAATAATCTCCTTATTCTATAAGGCAAAGAATGAAGTACCTGTAATATCCATAGTAGACGATATAGTTATTGGAACTGGTTCTGTAATAAACTATGAAGATAAAGGTGGTAGCTTAGTATCGGAATTAAGTATTGATGAATTTAATTCATTAGCTAATTATACATTTATACCTGAAGTAATAGAATCTAAAGATAATAGATTATTTGCTGCCAATCTTACTGAGGAAACATGGGATGTAGAATATGATGCTAGAGCATTTAGAGCTAATTCTTCTGGCAATGTATTATTGTTATCTAACTCTGGCTCTTCATTAAACTTTGCTTTATCTGCATTAACTACTACAAATATACCTAAAGATCATGATTGTATATGCCCATTTAATGTTGATGGTAGTGCTTATAAATACACTACTTCTCCAACAGGAGGATATATACAAGGTGGTAAAGGTAAGAATGTGTCTTATAGGTTTATTACTACAGACTTGCTAGAAGATGGATCTACCACATCAAGAGGAATGGTAAATGAAGAATTTACATTTAATGCCTCATCAAGATCTCTTACTAGTCTAGATATCAACTACGAGGGAAATGACAAATCAAATTCAATAAGTTTATCATCTGGTAATAAGATACCAAACTATTCTAATGCTGAAATAGAATCCAAAGTAAAAGGATATATGAGGGATGAAATCTATAGATTTGGTATTGTATTATACAATAAACAAGGTTTAGCATCTCCTGTACATTGGATAGGTGATATAAGAATGCCGTCTAATAAAGATTCTGGTTATAAGTTTTTTACTTCCAATGAAGCTAGTGATTATGGGTCTAATTTATCAGTTGTTACTAAACCACTTGGTATTGAATTTGAAGTAAAGAATTTACCTTCAGATGTAGTAAGATATGAAATAGTTAGATGTGAAAGAACACTGTCTGATAGAACCATATTAGCCCAAGGTGTAGTAAGTTGTGTTACAAATTATGATAAGGATTCTAATATCTTAACACCTTTCCCATATTTAGCTTATTCAAACAAGCACGGTTACTATGCAAAGACTCACAACAATGGAGATTTCCAATATACCTTTAATTTGTCAAATACACAATCTAACAATTATTTCATGTTTGTATCTCCAGAAATAGCAGTCAACAGAGAAAATGCTGATGCATTAATTGATAAGTTTCAAACAGTTGAAAAGGTAGGATATATGACATCTCCTATTACTGCGGACGGTGATTGGGGAATTACAGAAGCTGGAGCTACAAAAGTATTAGCAAATGCTAGATCTATAAAGTACGATGGTACTACGATAAAACCAACTAAAACATTAGGTAATCAACCTAGTAATGGCTATGTATCTGGTGGGTGTGTTGTAATAAATAATGATGATTTTTATGCAGCATTGTTAGCTAAATACTATGGGTTATATGTTGAAAGTGGTGTACAATCAGCTGCAATAGAAAGCGCAAAATATGCTGGACCTAGTAGCCCTTGGTTAACAAACGGTGATCAGCCTTGGTATAATGCTGAAGCAGTGACTATTGGTGACAAAGTTTATTATAACTGGGTGTGGGATAATATTAGAACTGCAGGAGATGGCGAAGTAGATAAGACTGATGCAAACAATGTTAGAAAATATGGTCCACATGGGATTTGTGCTATATTCAAAAGTGATAACATGATCTCTAACATATCTTTAGCATCAGGATCTTCAAGTGCTAGATATTTAAATGCAGTAGCATTATGTAATATTAAACAAAGTGTAAATGCTTATGGTGGTAATTCCTACTCTGCTGTACAGAATTCTGTGTATATTACTACAGGAGCTAGTGCTGAATCTAGTGTTTCCACAGTGTTGTGTTATGGTGGCGATACTTATTTAAATATATTTGATTATAATAACTGTATGTTTAGTTACAATACAGATGATTATTATAATAATAAATCAAATAGATTATTCTTAGGTGCGTTCATACCGTGTGAATCAAGTGTTAATTTAGCATTAACTCATGCTGACTCATCTATAAATAGAACTTATCAAGCTGGTGATGGATATGCTAATCATTTCGTAGAAGATGATATAGTTACTGTTGGTGATTTATATACTCAGAACACTCCATCATATGCATACAATGATGCTTACTCTGCTCAACCTAATGCAAAAAAGTTTGTAGCTAAATCTATTTATAATATAGATAATCTATTAACAGATACTCGTATCATATCTTCAGAACTGAAAACAAATAATGAAGTTACTGATTCGTGGACAAAATTTAAAGTAGCTAATTATCTTGATGTAGATACTAGATTTGGTCCAATTAATGATATGAAACTGTTTAAAAATAATTTAGTATTCTGGCAAACAGACGCTTTTGGCACAGTTGCAGTAAATGAACGTTCTATTATAACTGATAATAATCCAGGTGCTCTTACTCTAGGTACTGGTGGTATACTAGATAGATATGACTATTTTACCACAATGAATGGTGAAAGTCCAAACCAGTTAAGAGCAAATACTCAATCAGATAGCACTGTGTACTGGTATGATAGTAAACGTAATGAGATATGTGGTTTTAATGGTCAATTACAAACAGTATCTAAATTAAAAGGAGTTCAATCTTATTTGAATAAGAATAAAGACTTGTTTAAAAAAGATCCTATTGCAGTATATGATAAGAAATACAATGAAGTTCTGTTTACTCTAGGAGATAAAACACTAGCGTTTAATGAACAATTAGGAGTATTTACTTCATTCTATAACTATAATCCAGACTATTATGCAGAGTTTAGTGATAAACTATATTTATTTAAATCATTGAAACTGTTTAAATATAATGGTGGTGAACAAGCTGATTTAGATTCTGACAAAGCAAAGGTATCTGAAATAGAATTTGTAGTTAACAAAGATTATCCACAAACCAAAACATTTGATAATGTTGAATATAGTGGTAATTTTACTACGGATACTAATTTTGATTTGATATTATTTACTACAAAAAGACAGACTAGTGAAACATTAACTAGTGAAGATATTGATTACAGGGAGGATACTTATAAATTTGCAATCCCTCGTAATTCTTTGAAGCTTAATGAAGTAGAACAACTGGCTAACAAATCATACAAAGATAGGATGAAAGGAAAATATCTTATCTGTAATTATAAGTATGATTGCAATGGTGGTAATAAATTTAAAGTGCCATACATTAGTACAGCTTATAGATACTCAATGATATAATATGAAAAAGAAAAATAACAAAAATACTATACCAGCATATGCGTTTGGCATGGATCAGTTGTCAAACTACCTTGGTGGAGCTAATGTATTTGGCTCTGCCATTTCTGGTTTATCAGAAGAAGGTTCAACAGGTGATATTGCAGGTAGTACTATTGGCAGTGCAGCTTCGTTAGCCGGTGCTGGTCTCACTGTAGGTGGTCCTATTGGTGCTGCTGTTGGTGGTGGATTAGGATTAGTGAGTGGACTTATTGGTTCAATTAAACGCAAGAAACAAATGCAAGCGTTAAGACGCAGAAAAGAAACTCTCAATAAAACTAAAATAGGTATGAATGCCGCAGCTGAAACTGAAGGAGAATATTGGGATGATAATGATCTTGCATATACATTCGAGAATGGTGGAATACTCCCAGACTTAGCTTACTTGGACAACAATGAAGTGGTTAGAGATGATTATGGAAATATTGTTCAAGTTCCAAATACTCAACCAGGCACAGATAATCATTTAGTTGATGCGTCTACTTTGGAATCTGTGTTATCTGACAAAATTAAAAGACCTGGTACAAAGAACACATTTGCTAAGGAAGGACAAATATTATCTAAGATGACGAAACCTAGCAAAGGCAAAGACAAGTTTGCTGAAAATACAAACAGATTAAATAAAATAAATGCTAATAAAGCTTACAATAAATTATTAGCAGAACAAGAAGCAGTTAAAGCTGCTAAAGGAGTTAAACCCAAAGTAAAAGGAATACCTGCATATGCAGATGGTAAGGGTAAAACTGTAGACGATGTTAGAAGTAAGATGAATGCAGATACATACGCTGCATACTCTGATTTCTTTGATGAACTTGGTACAGGATTAAATAAATTTGGTGAAGCATTGGGGTATTTTCCAAAACGCATATTTGGTCCTCTTATAAATAACAAGAACATAACTAAAGCTGTAGAATCTGCAAGAAATACAAAGCCTTCTGCCACTTCTATGGATTATACTGGTGACACCAACATTAGTAAAGTATTTAATAGAAGTACATCTATGAATCCTTTATCAATTGGTTCTCCTACTACTGGTGCTTGGTTTTCATATCCAACACAAACAGTAGATGCAATCACATATGCAAACGACGAGCCAATCTATGTTGACATACCTCTTCGACCGATTGAATCTGAACCAACTGTAACAAGCACGTACAAAAATGCATCGAATAAACAAGTTACAAAAACTCCTAGTACTACTGGTTCCGTAACCACCAAACAGACAACCAAACCCAACATTACTAAAACCACTACTCAAAGATTATCTGAACCAACAATACCACTAGTAAATACTAGTATGACAATAGATTGGGATGATGTTGTTACTCCAGTAAATATACCAGCATCTGCAGATGAAGCTACTAAAAAACGTGCACTCAGTAAGCCAAAAAATGGATATTCACCAGATTGGTTATCATTGGCTCCTACAGTGTATAATGCTTTGCAGTCATTAAGAGGACCAGAAGAAGAACCATTAGTATTAAACCCATATGCTGGTGCAGTTAGAAGTACAATGGCTAGACGTAGAATGAATATTGAACCCGCAAGATTGGCTAACAGTAGATCAAGAGCTATTTCAAACTATAACTTAGCAAACATTAATGCTAACACTGGTTCTAATTTAGCAGCAAGAACTCAAGCTGCTGCTGATGAATATGCTTCTAATGCAAATATGTATGCAACTAAACAAAATGCTGATAATGCTTACTTGGGAGAATACGCAAATACTCTTAATAATTTAGGACAACAATTTGTACAAAGTGAAAATATGTACAATGATCTTAATGCTAGAAATAGAGCTGCTGCTAGAAACTTTGGAGCAACTGCAACTAGTCAACTTGGTAAATGGTCTCAAGTAAATAGACTAATGCAAAATCAATCTAGTAGGGATCAAATGACACTACCATTCTTAGCTGATTTCTTAAGTCAAGGATTTACTAAAGAACAAGTGGATAATTTATTAACAAGAACTAGAAATAGAGTTTAATATGGTAAATAGATATGATAATCCTGCACAAGCAGAGTTCATAAATACATACGTTCCAATTCCATTTGAACAATTGTATACACTTGGGAAGCAGGCAAAAGAAAATGTAGATCAAGCATTAAAAGATTATTCAACAGCTTTGGATAAATGGGCTGAATTTCAATCTCCATCCGCTGCTGACACAAAAGCATACTATGATGAAACTTATGGTAGAGCTTTGCCTGTGGCTGAAGAACTGTCTAAAAACTTAGACATGATAAAAACTGCAGAAGGTAGATCTAAGATATATTCAGCAATAAACAATGTAGACAGAGCTAAATTAAGTATGCTTCGTCAAAGTGCTGAAGGTTTAAGAGAGAGACAAAAAGTAAATCAACGTCTAATGCTAGAAGGTAAATATAATCCCTTGTGGCACGATGTTGATTTTACTGGTTATAACACACTTACTTCAGGCATTTATAATGATGTATCTCCACTAGGTTATCAATCAATAAAAGATCTTACAGATAAATATGTAAATAATCTTAAAGATAGCTATTTGGGTAGATCCAATGGTTTTATTCATACTGGTGTAACTGGGGATCAAATTAAAAAAATATTGGATGAAAATAAAAGTGGTATACTATCTACTCCTGAGGCTCAAATGCATATGCAAGTGTACTTAAAACAGAACCCTGGAGCAACTGCTGAAGATGCTGCAAATGCTTTTATGGAAAGAGCATATATAGATAATCAAGAATACATTAGAAATAATATTACAGTAGATCCATATGAAATGCAAGCTTTGAAAGAACGACAAGCTTTAAGAGTTGCAGCTACACGAAAAGGAAAAAATGGTGAACAACCCACTGATTATCCAGATGCTTATACTAAATTGTATAATGACGCAGTAGTTCAAGAAAAGCGTCAAATGCAAAATAATCCAAATCTAACTAGAACAAGATCGTTTATAGAAGGCCAAGCATCTATGATACAAACTTTAATGGATGCTGCTAATGCTCTAGAGTTAGGTGCTATTACTCCAGAAGAATACAACACTATGTATAAAGCATACCAAGAATCTGCATCAAAGAACTACAGTAATGAAGCTATGGCAAATGCTTATGCAGAGGATGTTAGGGATATGTTTGCTAAACAATCTGATATATTCCCAGCTGTTGGAGTAAAACAAGAAAAGTTACCATTGTACTATGATACTGCGTCCAGGGTGTTGAACGAGCTTACTTATCCTACTTCAGGATTAGTTATGAACCGTTACAATAAAATAAAATCTTCTAAAGAAGTAGAAATCAATAGTAATGATGCTATAACTAATGGGTTTACTATTCCAGATACTAATGGATTAATATTGTCCACAGACTTTGTAAACAAAGTGATGAAGGTACCTTCTATAAAATACACTGTCCAGGATAATTCAAGACTTAATAGAAACTTTGCAGAAGATTTAAAATCTGGAGTATTCCAGAACGTTATAAAAGTGCCTAGAAATAAAATAATGGTAGGTGAATCCAATGGCCAACCACAATTATTTCAAAGGGTTAGTGTTAAGATACCTATTCAGTCTATAAGAAATGCTAACTATGATGTTGACAGTTTTAAAGAAATGGTTAATAAAACTATTGGTTTAACATCTGAAGTTGGTTTAAGTGTTAAGCCAATAAAAGGTGAAAGTGTGGAAGATGCATGGGGTCACTCTGACACCAGAGGTGGTGCAGCTCTTACTGGAGAATACTTTACATTTGATGCAATGGAACCAATTGATCCACATGGTATGACAAGAATGACTTTTGATCAAGAAGTCAATAAAGAACATGGTGGGTCTAAACTACAAAATGATTTATATGATAGTTCATATAACGAATCATATTCTTCTGATATCGAACTTTATCAAACTATGCTTAATCTGTTACAATAATATATGGAAACATCTATATTAGACAAATACAATGCTGGTTTAATACCTTCTAAAACCAATGCTACTACTGCGGCTATACGACAAGTAAACGCCCAGCATTCCCCTTTAACAAAAATTAAAACAGGGTATGATCGTGAATTGGAACAAACTCCAATTGATGATTATGAAGAAATGTATCTATTGGACAAAGAAAATCCAGAGGAAACTCTTAAAGATAAGAGCTACTTAAAAGATGCATGGACCACTTTTATGAATAGTAGAGATCAAATCAATCTAATGTCGGAAAGAGCTAAACTAGCTAAAGATATAAACCCCGTATTAGATGATATTGATTATGAATTGAATTTTCTTAGTGATAAGCAAAAGCTTAAAAATCTTGAAAATACTATTCCTACTTTGGATGAGAATTCTGAAGAATACAAAAATGCAATATCTGAATACTTTCAACTCCAAAGAACATTAGCAGATAGACAAGAGCAATACGATAGCATCTTGTCTAAATATGGTGAAAAAGAAGGTGATAACATTGATGCGAGAATTGAATATCTAAGTAATTCTAGAAAATCGTGGGAAGAAGAAAGATCTAAAGTAAATGAAGAAATAAATAATATATATTCTGATTTACGAGAAAGATCTGAAAATTATACACCGTCTTCTGAATTTAGAATAAAGGAACAAAGAGCTCAAGATAAACCTTGGTATTCCCCAGATTATTTCTTATACGCTGGTCCAGGTTTAACAGGTTCTTCTATGGCAACTGTTGATGGTTATATTGCAGATGCTTTAGCTACCGGAGCTTTGTGGTTAGGTAGACACTATGCTACTACTGGAGCATTGAACGCTGTCCCTGGAATTGGTGCTGCATCTAATTTAATTGGGTGGGGTAGTGCAATTGCAGCTACTGCAGCTAGTGTTGCTGGTAATATATACAGTAGACATAGAGAATCTTTAGCTCAAGTATATGGTGCATATAGATCTAGAATTGAAGATAATCTAAAGGAACAAGGTATTGATATTAAGCAATATGCTGAAATTGGTAGAAACCAGTTAAAACAACAAAATCCTAATGTAGATGTTTCTAAGATATCTGATGATGAAATAATCGATAGAGTTATATCTGGAGAAATAAACATAGATGATGCAACTTTAGCCAATGCAAAAAGATCCCTGAAAAATGGATTAGAAAGAGTTTATGATAACAACATGGCATTATCTGCTATGGATGTTGCTCAATCTGCTTTAGTATTTGCACCTCTTGGCAAAGCTATGGGTAAAATAATAACAGCTCCAATTAAAACTGCTTTAAATCCATTATTAAAAACAGGTACAAAATTAACTGAAGCTGCAGCAAGTAAATACAATAAACTTATAGATGCTTATACTGGATTTAATGCTAGACTTGCATATAATTCTCCAGTAAAAAATGCTAGCTTACAAGCCGCCAAGGCACTCGGTAGATTAGGTTTCTCTGCTACTGGAGAAGCATTTGAAGAAGCTAATCAAGATGTGTTTGATTATGATTATATTTCAGGTAAGTATGATGGAAAGTCTAGCAGCATTTTTCAATCTTTGATGGGTTTAGCTGATGCAAATTATCGTACTGCAAAAATATTGTCTGGAATAGATACTGAATCTGAATTAGCAAATGATCCACAATTTTGGAATGATGTAAAAGGTGGTTTTGCATTAGGTTTATACATGGGTGGACCTACAATTGCTTATCATTCTGGGTTAAAGACTTACAAAGACATGACTGCCAACTCTTTTGTAAGAGACGTAGTTGCAGATCACATTGGTAAAAAAGATGCAATGATCAAAGCTATGTCCTACTCTGAGATGGCAAACAAAAAATTAAACTATCAACAAAATGTACTTGATGTACTTGAAAACTACAAGTACAATCTACCAGAAGGTATCACTGAACAAGATTTAAATGATGAGATAGCTACTGCAAATAATATCTTTAGTTTATCTAAATCTAAAGTAAATCAGAACATTGGTAAAACTATTGGTTACAATCCTGGGACTACTGAATATAATACTTTAATTGGGTTGCAACACTTGGCAACAATAGATGCACAAGAAGCACTTGACAATGCTAATCAGGCACAAGAAGCAGATAATAATTTCTATACTACTCTGGAAAATGATCAAATGTTAAACCATTATTCTCCAGAAGAAAAGCTTACTGCTGTAGCATTAACTAAATTAAATATTCAAAAGCAAGCGTTAGAACAATTAAAAACAGCACTTGAATCTAAACCAGAAGAAAATCAACAAAAATTTGGTATAACAAATGAATCAAATGCTGTTGGTAGATCTATATCAAAAGAGATACCTAAGATATTAAAAGATATAGATGTTAAATTAAATCAGTTGGCAGAAGGTACTAAATTTAGCCCAAACTTTGTAGCAACTCCTAATTTAGTTGGCAAAGGTGTTGATAGCTATGTTAACACAATGATTGCAAACCACGATCTTCTAATAGCAGAACACAAGATGAATGAAATCTTTGGTAATACTTTGGAAGATGGCAAACTCATAAATTTCAACAATGCTTCTGATGAATCAAAAAAACAAATAGGCAAAAAAATAAAAGAAAGAATTGATAAGTATATAAACAATTCAGATGAGTCATCAAAGATAGTAGAAGAAAATGCAAAAGATGTTGTTGAAACAGAAGCTGCAAAAGAAATGTCTAGAGAAGCAGTTAATCAAAGTGATAATCAACAACCTATTACTAACAACGAAACTCAAGTAGATAATCAAGTAGCTTCTAAAGTAGAACAAGAAAAGGTTGAATCTCCAAAGACTCCTATAATGGATGATAGGGCTACTCCTGACATTGATACTAAGATACCAATAGCAGAGGTAGAGATAAAGAAAGATGAGGAGTTTCCTAATAAAGGTTTGGAAGAGTTAAGCAAAGAATTTGAAGAAACTTTAGCCAAAGTAAGAGAAAAAAAAGAACCGGAAACAGAAGATACTGAAAGCAAACCTAAATCTAAACCTCAACCAGTTGTTGAAACTCAAGAAGATGAAGAAGATGAAATAGAATTTGAACGAGCTGATGAAAAAGCTTTAATAGATTTTGCAAACTCTGAAGCTGTTTCTGATGAGGAAGATAAGAAAGTATCTGAAACATATAACAATTCTAATCCTGAAGTAACTGAAGAATCTCAAGTAAAATGGGCCCGTAAGAAGATTGCTACAGAATCCACAATGAATAGGAGAACAGATATGGACTCTGAGACTAGAGATTTGGATGAATCTTTAGAAATGGAAGAATTAGTACAAGATAAGGTATCTCATACACTGTTCTTTAATCCTGATGCTACAACGCCTATTTATCCTGGTACCAAGCCAGGCAAGGAATTAGCAGAGAGAATAAAAGATCCAAACTTTTTTAATGATAGTTTCTGTGAGTTTGTTATAAATAAAGATTATACAGAAAAGGGGCATAAACCATATAAAGAAAATGATCCTAGTACATATGATTCTGCATCTATAATAATGTTAATTCATCATGGCACTGGCGATTATGCAATGGCTTTGAAAACTCCTTCTGGAGCTAGAACTTTCTTAGCAGCAAAATTATCTAGCATACCTAAAGAAAGGCTTACAGAAGAGGATATTAATCTTATTAATAATGCTAATGATTTATCTATAGCAGATTTACGTAGATTTAGAAATGCAGTAATTTCTACAATAGAGTCTGCAACAAATGATGAAGCTGTAGTACCTAGCACAATAGTTAGAACCAAAGGAATACCTAATGTTGTTAGAAAAGATGGTAGAGCAGTGTTCAGACCAATTCATGAAGTAAAAGGGTTAGAAGTACCAACAGAAATTACTGACATTACTCCAGAAAAAGTAACATTTGGTATAAGTGATGGTATTGTAAAAGATTCTGATATAATAGGAGCCAATGGTGAGAAATTACCTGGTAAAGGAGGTAGTGGACAATTGTTTATTTACCCACCAAAATCCAATACTTTATCAAATCAAATGCTACCGTTACAATTAACTCTTCAAAGATTTGATAGAAAACAAGCTGAATTCTTAGCCAATTTGTTAATTAATTATGGTGCTAATCCTAATTCTGAATATGGAGATACAGGAATCATTGCTGGAGAATTAATTGATTTCATGGTTAGATTTGGAGATGCTACTAAAGTAACTACTGCAGATAAAACATTTGATTGGTTAAAAGAAAAGCAGTTATATATTGATGATAAAAGTAATTTGGTAATTGGTGAAAAAACATTCAATATTGGTAACTTATCTACTCAGGATAAAAAAGACATAGCTGAAGCATTAATGGGATTCCATTGGCGTGTAGCTAGAAAAAATTTCTTTAGACCAGTAAAAGAGGCATTACCTTCAATATATGATTATTTTAATCATAATTCTATTGACTCACTTGATATTATTCCAGGCGTATCCTTTACTAAGGATGACTTCATTTCTTCTACTCCAGTTTATACTATGGGAGTATTAGAAAAAGCTGGTATAATAAGAAGTGACTTAGATGATCAACTATTTAAAGATTCTTTCGCATATGCTGAAGATGTTCAAAAGATACCAAGAAAGATCAACAATCCTGAAGTAAAAGAAGCTGTTGAAAATAAAGTCACAAATTTAAATTATTCTGGGTATATTCCGGTAACTGAGCTTTTTGATCAAGGTGATGATTATTATTTAACTCAAGCACAGAGAAGTGAAATTTATGAATTATCTACTAGAACCTTCAAAAATTTTCCTAATGTTGTAAAACAAGTAATCTTTGGAGCAGATGATATTGCTCCTAGAATAGTATTTGAATTAAATGGAAATGAAGGTATACTCAAATACGATGGAAAACGTTGGAATGCTTCTTCTTGGAATGAAGAACATCAAGCATTTTATGATGTACCTTTAAATCCTGATCAAAGAAAGCGAATAGTTAATGAAATAGTGCCCAAAAAACTACAAGAATATCTGGTCTCTGAAAAATTCAAAAAAGATAGAGTAAAAGATGTTATAGATCGAAATTCTAGAGAAGTAGCAAAATGGTATCTTGAGAATTTCAATGTATCGAATATAAATGAATATTGGATAAATGAAGAAAAAACACACAGTTCCTTTGTAGAATTTTTGCTAAATCATCCAGACATAAAATTAAGTAATTCTACAAATACGGAACCATCTTCGAAAGAAGAATCATATGTAAAGAAAATAATTAATGATGGAGAAATAGATCCTTTGAGCTTAGGTATTGATGAAGACTTTGATATACCTACTCGTAAAGTTACAGGTAACATATCAGAAGTAGTAACTCCAGAAGAAATTCAATGGTTTAGAAATAAATTAGGATTACCAGAAGATTCTTTACATATCGTTGAAGATGCTATTGCACTTGGTGGTAATGAATATGCTATGGGTCTTGTCAGAAAAGATTCTACCATACTGTGGAAAGGTGCAGAACGTGGTACATTGTATCATGAAGCATTCCATAGAGTATCGTTATTAACTATTTCTCCAAAGGAAAGAAAGAAAATTTATGAATTCTATAGAAATAGAACTGGTTTTGTTGGAAGTGATAAACAAGTAGAGGAAGCTTTAGCAGAAGACTTTAGGCAGTATATGCTGAATAAAGTAGATCCTGAATTAAATCTTCTTAAAAGAGCTTGGAAAGCTATTAAGAATTTCATAAGTAAATGGGTTTGGAGAACTGATACCAGCATTGATAATATTTTTAATAGAATCGCTTCTGGTTATTATAATAGATCTAAACAAAATTCAGCTGCTGTAAATGAATTTCTTGCTGCATATAAAGGTGCAGGTGCCCCATTTAAGGTAAGAGGTCATAAATTTAAAAACATTAATAACACACAATTTAAAGAAACTGTAAATTCACTTGTAGGTGCTTTATTTACATTAAATAATGTAAGATTGCGTGATGATTTACAGAATCTTAATTACGGAGTGTTGAAAGCTGCATTAAAACCAGAAATAACAGCAAAGTTAGTTGAAAAAGAAACTATTACTAAGGAGCAAGGGGAAGTTAGAAATGAAATATACAATACATTTGATACTGTATTTAAACCAGAAATTATAAATAAATTAAATGAGTATCAAATAAGAGCAGTGGATAAGCAGGAAAATATTGATGCAGAGATTGATGAGAAAGCAGTTGGTAATGATGTAGGTGATCAGATGGCTAACTACATTCAAGAACAATTAGCTGTTTCAGTTAAAGATAATGCTCTTGCATCTATAAAGATTTTCATTGCAACAATGCCTAGAACAGAATTTGTCATGAAACAAAAAACAAATCCTGATGGCACTGTGACTAAAGTACAAGGTGTTGCTGCAATAAAGAGTCCTGTTACAGGCTTACCTCTAATGGTCGACTTTGATAAATCTTGGAATACCATTATTAATGAAATTCACTCTGAAAACACATTCAAAGGAATGATGGACAAGAGTGCAAAACTTGCTAAAGTAACACCATTATTTAAAACTTTGTATAATGAGTTATACAAGATTACAAATGAATATGTACAAAAGAAAGGTATTCAAGAGGACGAAGTTCAAAAAATAGCAAGAGAGAATTTACAAACTCAGTTTAGAAACACATTCCGTAAAGCTAGACACAAGTTAGTTGGTATTTTATCAGAAAAAGTTGAAGATGAAAACGGTAATGAACAAACTAACTTGTATGTTAAAGATGAAAATGCAAATAAAGTATCTAAAAATATATTAGAGGGTTGGAATTACAATTTAATAACAAACAGTGGTGTATTAGATACTTCTGATAACTTATTTAAAGCAAAAGTTAGTGAGTCTGAAGAATTCGTAGCTAGAGAAATCAACAATGAATTCAATAAAATAATAAAGATTGTAGAAAAATACAAAACTACACCTAACAAGAAACTAGTAAATGGTCAAACTTATAAAGAGTATGTACCAGAGAAGTTAATTACTATTAAGAATAAGATAGTTGATTTACTTAATAAAGTTGGAGTAGAAATTGATTTAGAGTCACTAAATTCTTTCCTTACTAAGGAATATTATAATTCAGATTCTACTGAGTCATTAGTTTCAATGTTATCAGATAGATCCAATAAAGGTATATATTTCTTCTTTAATTCCAAAGTAAAGGATTTAGCAAAGATTCAAGAAAGTGGTGTAGTTCCTGGTCAATACAATAGAAGTATTACAAAGTATTATGCTGATTCTAAATTCTTAGGAAGACTCGCTGAGACATATGCAATGTTGCATCCTTCTTCTGATGAATTATCAGTATTATCTACTGATGGTAAATTGTTGTATCCTATATCAGAACACAATTATTTGTCTGACATGGTTCAAAGATTGGATAATGACCCAGCAACAGTAGAAGCACTTACCAAAGTATTATACAATACTGGTAATAATACCAATCCTAATTACTTCAAGGGTTCTGTATTGTTAACAAATTTATATAATAATGCAGATGCTAAAGGTAAAATAGGATTTGAAACTCTTGTTTATTTTAAAGAACAAGGTAGTGCAGATAAAGGACGTAAGTACACAGAAATATCCCCTCTTGAAGACTATATTGCTAAGATGACATTCACTAGAGCAGGTAGAATTATCTTACCTACTATGGGTGATTCTCAAACATATAATACATTATATGGTACTGCAATAAACAACTTTAAAAATCCATTTGACGTAAGTAATGGTGAAATAAAATTCGATGCTCAAATTCTTAAAAGATTTATTAATTACTTTGAAACTGAATTAGATACCATTGAATTTAATTACAAGAATGAAAATAATTTAACTGAAGAACAAAAAGTAAAGAACTATGATACAGGAAATAGAAATGGTTATAGATTCAGATACTTCAATGGATTCTTTAAATTGAAAGAAAGACCTACGTTAAATGGTATTGAATTTGAAAAAGATTTTTCGAACTTTAACGAAGCATTAGACCTAGCAGAAGATCTTGGTGGTAATGAATATGGAACTTCTATTATTTCTCAAATAAGAAATAATTGGAATAAGTTCAGTAATGCTGAAAAAGCAAATCTAATGAATAACTACCTGTGGGATGCATTTAAAGATGAGTTAAATTATGCACAAGAATTAGGTATAATTAAATGGGATGGTAATAAAATAGCTAGTGTAACGAGTTTAGCATTACCACAGAAGGCATTAGAAGAAGCATCATCACATTATAAAAAATCTGCAACAGTTTCTAATTATAGCGAAAATCTTGGTGCTGCTGAAATGATTGGTAATTATTTTGCCAACACCATTTCTTCAGTAATTGAATTTGAGAAACTTTTTATAAAAGACCCAGCCTACTACAAAAATCCTGTAGATAAAATTAAACGTTTACGTGAGGTATTATCCACTGGTGTTACTCCAAGAATAGACTACGAAGAAGGAAATCCAATGGCAGATCTCACTGAAGTGAACGTAGGTACACTATCAGATAATGTTATCGTAAGTAGACAAGCTGATCAAATTGCAGAGTATGCTAAAAGATCTGCGGCTATACGATTACTTCAGGAAATGCATGACATGACATTAGATGAAGCAATTAGAACTTATGATAGTTCTGAAGCTTTACCCAATGATGTAGAAGATGCAGCTAATCTTATAGTAAGAGATAAATTTGATGGCTATCTTAACCCTAAAGGCAAAGTAAATCAAACTGATGCTACAGTATTAATATCCCCAGAGTTTTACAAAGAATTAGTACGTAGAGTAGATGGCTGGACACCACAAGTAGCAAAAGCATTTGATTTACTTAATGATCCAAATGCAGATCTCGAAGCAGATATGGATACATATGCCGAAGCATTAGCTGTTACATTGAAGCCTTTGAAATTCATGTATTTTGGTGATCACTACGATGTAGGTGCTAAAAGGGATATACCAGTGTTTGATAAGATGGCAATGTTCCCCGTACATCGTATCTTCTCTACTGGGGATATGGGTAAAGTGTTGGAAGTTATGCAATCACGTAATATCCACATGCTTGCTTTTGATTCCGCAGTAAAAGTAGGACAAAGGGCTAAAGAGGTTAAATCAAGAATCTATAAAGATAAGACTAATAAAGAAATAGACATGGACAGTTTGATGTCAATGCCTACTCACAAACAGTCTTTAACTAACTTTAGACGCCAGTTAATTACTGATCCTCACCATGCAGAAAGACAAATGTTTGTATCTCAAGCACAAAAAGCTGCCATGGGTAATATCAGAAGTGCATGGAAATATACTACACCAGATGGTAAAGTATATAATGGTGATGAGTTGATTAATAATTTTAACGGTGCTCACAATGCCATTACTGAAGCTGGTAGAAGAGAGATAGAAAGAGATTTTGGTATTACTCCAGATAAACCTCAAGTAAGTGTACAAAGATTTGCTGAAATTATGCAACGCAAAGCTTTAAGTTCAAACATGAATGACAATGTTATTAATGGTTTGGATGTTGAAAATGGTGAAACTGTTGCACCAATTTCTGGTTTATCTGATAACTCTTGGATAGAAAGTGGTCTTATATCAATGTTGAATAAGTCAATTGTTGATACTAACTTACCAGGTGGTATGTTTATTCAAATGTCTTCAATATTGTACAATAGAATTGCTGTAACTTCAGACGCACAAAATGAAAGAAAGCTAAGATTTGCAAACACTGATGGTACTATGGATTGTGTTATTTCAATTAACTTATTGAAACACATAATTCCTGATTACGATAAAAAGACTTTCAGTGAAGCTAAAAAGTGGTTGATAGATCATGATATTGTTGGTCCGAATTCTAAAGCTCTTGCAATGGGTTATCGTATCCCTGCTCAAGGTCAAGCATCAACTGCAGCTCTTAAAGTGGTAGATTTGTATCCTGAACAAATTGGTGATACTATTACATTACCTGATGAGTTCACATCTCTTACTGGTTCTGACTTTGATATTGATAAATTATTCGTTGCTAGATATAACTATGATAAGAATGGTAATAGAATCAAATTTGAGACTAAGGAAGATTATACTAATAGACTTAGAGAAGCTGGTTTAGATGACGAAACCATAGTTCGTAAAGTTTATGAAAGATATAATGGTAAAACTGACTTTGAAGCAAATTCAAAAGAAGCAAATGAAAACATGCTTCTTGATATGTATATATCAGTTATTTCTAATCCATTAAACTTTGCAGAAGCCAGACAACCACTGGATACAGTAACAGATTACTTGAAGGATACAATTCTTAAAGAAGTAGATACAATAACCGGTCAAGGTAAACGTACAAGTAAATCTCAATTGTATTATGCTACTCCAACATTCCAAAGTAGAACTAAAGCGGAGTTGAATGGTGGTAAATTTGGTATTGGTCCATTTGCATTAGCAAATGCTCATCAAGTTCTTACTCAATTGGTTAAACTAAGATTTAAACCAAATAAAATTTTAAGAGACTATGGCATAAGCAATTTGTATGGTATCCAGAGTAATGATAGAAATAAGATTAATATCCTTGACTGGTTATCAGCATTAATCAATGCTCATGTGGACGTTGCAAAAGATCCATACATCATTCGATTGAATGTAAGGAAGTTAACATTTAATATGACTAACTTCTTGATTAGATCTGGTAAAGGCGAAAGTACATTTTATTTCTTGCCTCAACAGATATTAAAAGACTTTGCAATAGAATATGACAAATACTCTGGCTTTTATAATGTAGATACACAAAATAAAAATCCTGAAAGTCTAGCATATAGAACCATCTGGAATACATATTTTGAGAAAGCAAAATCTTTATCTAAAGGTAAATATGATCAGCTTTTAGACTTTTTGAATGATAAAGGTGTAGGTGTTAAACAAAGAGAAAAGATGTTCGATGTCAATTACTTAAAGAAGCAATTGAAAAAAGAAGAAACATTTGATTGGTACTACAATCAGTTGCTCATTATGAAGACTTATCAAGAACTTAACCCATTCTCAAGATCTTTGTCTGAATTAACTACATTGTCTCAAATTGATACTAAGCGCTTTGGTAATAATTTTGGTTTACAAAGTGCATTCTTGGATAAGTGGAAACAATTCATGGTAGAACAGCAAGTGTTTGAAGATCCTATAAAAGTATTTTCAAATACATTCTTAGGTAAGAAAATGCAAGATGCATTGATATTCCCTAGAATTGCCTTCCAAAATACAATGATTAGACTTACTCCGGAATTTGAAAACTTAAGAACATTAATAGAGTTCTATACTAAAGGTTATGCAATTAGTGATGATACATATATCAACAATATTACCAGAAGTATGGAAGCTACATATAAAGCTGGTTTCTTTAACAAGTATTTAGCTGAAAATGGAATAAAGCTTAGTAGTTTGCTAGGTGGTCCAAATAGTATTTCTAAGAGATTAGATAAAATTAAATCTGATGTAAGAAGTGGTAAATATCCAGATTTATTAAGTAGTGATGGTTCATTTGAAAATGTACTTATTAATAACATCTTTAGTAGACCAAAGGAGGATACCACTGAATTAAATGGTCCTGATTTTATTGCTTACAAACCAAACAAGAGTGGTGACAATAACTTAGAAAATGAAATCATCAGAGCTTGGGAAGAATTGTGGGATAGCGATTATCAGGAAATAAGAGATTTTGCAAAAGATCTTGCATTGTATGCTTTCTATACTTCTGGGGATGCATTTGGTAAAAACAATATCTTTAGATATGTACCTAATTCAATTAGAGAAGAAATAGGTTATTTTGATTACATTAGAGATTTAGAACGAAATCCTGATGATGCAGTCAAGGATATTAAAGTATTCCAAGTAATAAAAGACTTATGGTGGAATGATCACGTAGTTCCTACTATTGATTATTATGTATTAGATTCTAGTAGAGAAACCATTGAAGAAGAAGGTAGACCTGTGTATAGGGCGTTACCTCATGAAGATAGTGGTTTTACTGTAGTAAACAAGAGAGGAGCAGAAGTACAGATTCCTGGTATTATATATGACAAGAAATCTCAATCTATAATTTCATTCAATCAGAATGGTCAACCTATATTTCCACCATTTAAAAAAGTAAAATTAGATAGAAACAATGATCCTAGAACTACGTTCTTGTATGAGTACATAGGTATTAATGAAGATGATGCTCCAGTGTACAGATTGATTAACAAGAAAGGAATGAGTTATAGAGGAAACATATTGATTGAAAATGGTAGAAATAGATCTGTTCTTAAATACAACAATGTTGTACCAAATGGTTATGAGATTATGCCAGAAGAACCAATAACTTGGGTTACTGATCTTACTCCGGTAAAAGCTAGTTTACAAGCAAAGGCATTTAATCAAGCTGGTGAATTTAATACAGATATGCTTGCTAATATACAGCAAACAGTTAAAACTCAACAAGCAACTGAACCATTATCTTATCAAGAATGGGTTAAAGACTATCAAACTCAAAAAGGTGAAGCTGATGCAGAAGCAGCATATCAACAGTATTTGGATAACTTTGAGTATAGTAAATCACAAGGTACACATACAGTACCTACTACAAAGATAATTTCCGGTGGTCAAACTGGTATAGATCGTTTAGGTTTAGAAGTTGGTAAAGAACTTGGGCTAGAAACAGGTGGAACAACTACTCCAGGATATTATACTGAAAACGGTCGTGATGAATCTTTAAAAGATTTCGGAGTAACTGAAATATCTCCAGAATTACAAGCAGGTAGAAAAGGCAGAGAATTTTATTTACCTAGAACAGAACAAAATGTATTGAATTCTGATGGTACGGTGTACTTTAGTACAGATGAAGATAGTGCTGGTAGAATTGCTACACAAAGATTTGCTAAACAACACAATAAACCATTTTTATTAAACCCTACTAGTCAAGAATTAGCACAATGGTTGGTAGATAACAATATTGGTACATTAAATGTAGCAGGTAATCGTGGTTCTAAAGTATCTCCGGAATTTGATTCTCAAGTAAGAGATACTATTAGAAATGCTTTTAGTTCTCCAATTCAACAAGATCTATTTGCATCACAACAACCTTCAAAACAATCTAGTATACCTGCAAATCTTGCAGAAACGTGGTCTCAAAAGGAAGGATGGTCTACAGAATATTTTAATTCCAAAGTATTACCAAAAATAAATGAAGCATGGCAAATTGAATATGAGTTAGCCCCTGATCAATCTGTTCCAGCTAAATTTAAAGGTAATATGACTTTTGATTATGGAGAACATGGCAGACCAGGGTTAAAATCCAAATCAACTATAGAAGCAGTTAGAAATGGAGAAAGGACAGCAACTACAAGATATGAATCACAAGGGCATTTGGATTATTGGAAACAAGCTCAAGTTGGTGATGTTATTGAATGGAAACGTGGAGATGAGTCTGTAAAGGTTTTAGTTACAAAACCTTTGACTAAATTAAGAACTTCTGATGCTACTCAACAGGATTTATTTGCATCTGAACAATCCGCCACGCCTGCATTTGTTACTTCTGACACTAATGTAGAACAACCAGCAATTACTGATACTACTAAGGAATTCTTAGATTATGCTAATCAATTTGGTTTTACTGATGAAGCTGCTTTACTTGCAAAAGATTTACCAAAAGCATCCGAAGAAGCTAAGAAAGTAGAAGAAGAGTATGTATTTACGTTTAATGATGGGTTTAAAATCAATTTACCATTCTCATTAAATGATCAACAGAAATCAGCTTTATATGAACTAGAGAAGTTCATTGAAGACTATGGAACTGAAATTACTTTATCTGGTTATGCTGGTACAGGTAAATCTACTATCATTGGTATATTTAGTAAGTGGTTAGATCACAGAATTGGTAGAGGCAACATTGTATATACTGCTCCTATTCATAGAGCAAATGTTATAACTAAACAAAACAATCCTAATGCTAATGTATATACGCTTTCTGCTCTATTTGGGTTTACTCCAGATACAGATGAAGCAATGGAACGTGAATCATTGGATTTAAGAGAACTAGAGTTTAGATCTAAGAATCAAGTGAAATATGAACCAGGTCAATTAATTATTATTGATGAAGCTTCAATGGTGCAAGACGGTTTGTATGAATACATTCAGAAAATCATAGCTAAAGATGGTGTTAGTGTGATATATGTTGGGGATTCTGCACAATTAAGACCTGTAAAATCAGATCATATTTCTAAAGTATTTACATCTGATGGAGTACCTCAAATAACTTTAACCAAAGTAGAAAGAACGGGTGATAATCCTATTTTAAAAGAAGCCACCAGACTTAGACGAGGTGAAGGATTGAGTTACCAAACTGATATAAATGATAAAGGTCAAGGGGTGTTGTATACTTCTAATGATACAGTTATAAATGAAAACTTAAAACAAATTATATCTTCTGAAGAGTTTAATGCTGATCCTTTGCATTTTAGAGTTATTACTGCTACAAATGCTGCAGCAGCTACATATAATTCAAAGATTAGATCTTTAAGATACGGAAAATTTGCTAAGCCCTTTGTAAAAGGCGACATTCTAATGGGGTACTCAAACAAACTTAGAAAACCAGATGGGTCTTATAGATTAATAAATTCTATGGATTATATAGTACAGAATGTTAGAGATACTACTGTAAAATTTAGAACAGATAAAGGTACAATAGAATTTAAAGCATTCAAATTATCAATCAGACCTATTGGCAATACTATTATGGATGACTTCCATATTACTGTAATTGATAAAAATGAACCAGATTCTAAGCTATTTGAAATAGTAGAATATAAAGACAAATTGTGGAGAATGGCTAAAGAAGCCAAACAGGATAAGCAAATATCTAAATATAGAGATTTGGTTCAAATGGCGTTTAACATTGATAATGAATTAAACATTACCAAGAATTTAGAAGACAATCAAGGTAGGTTAAAAATTAGAAAAGCAATTGATTATGGGTACGCACAAACTGTTTGGAAATCACAAGGTAGTACATACAGTAAAGTTTTAATACTCTCCAATGAAATTGATACGTTTGGTTATGGTAGAGATGTAATGCAATTAAGAAACGAGTTGAGATATGTAGCTGTATCACGTGCTAAAAACTTTGTTATAATAAATTCAGAAGCTGAAAATAAAAAGAAAGTTTCCATGAGAAATGAAATAGCTGAAGAGGATTTGTTAGATGATATAGAATTTGAACCAGCTACAGAAGAACAAGCAATAAAAGCATCTTTACAGGATTCAATTGATGAGTTAACAGCAAATGGTAAACAACGTAGAAAAGAATGTGAATAATTATGCAGTGTTTAAATATTAAAAATAAAGAGGTTGCAGCTTTACTCAAGAAATATACAAAGATATTGGGTAATGAAAACGCTGCATATTATGTATTATCAGAAAACAATGGTTATGGTTTAGATAAGGCTCCCAATGGGGAGCCATCTAAGCTATTTTCAGATTTAGTTAATCATTTTAATGGTAATAAGAAAGAAGCTATACGAACAAAGTCATTAATATATTCTGCACAATTTAGACAGATAAGAAACATTGTATTAAATAATGATGGAGAAGTATCTATAGATGTGTTATTAAATAATTCAGATAAAATAAATAATCCATCATACGTTCCAAAAAAAATACATGAAACGTATAATAAACTTATTCAAGCCTTGACAAGGCGAATAAAAGATATTCAATATGCAAAATATAGTGACAGTAAGAAAGTAGATGAACTAAGAGCATTGGAATTTAAATTAAATCAATTGGAAAACGATCAAGCTACTTTTGAATTTGTAGATTATATGGCAAGTGATGTAATATCTGCATTAAATGAAGTAAAGGCTTTACAAACCAAAGTAAATGAAAACCAAAAGTACAATAACCCGCTAGATATAACTTCTGCAGAATTAGATATGATAAAGAAAGGTTATATTGGTTTTTATGGTAACATTGCTACTAATATCCAGAACATGTTGGATGATGAATCTACGTTTGACTATTTAAATGATCCTCAATTAGTTGAGGATACAAAACAAAACTTAAAAAGGACTGTAGGTGACTACTATGAATTAGTAAGAAACTATAACAATTTAGCAGACATTGTTGCTAAAGATAATTTTATTAGAGAAGCAACCAAAGCCGGTTCATTTACTATAGATCATCTTAAAAAAATATTAGATGAAGGTGATGTGGATATAAATCTATGGGATCAGTGGGCAGGTAATACACAATATTCTAATAGTGAGTTAGTACGTATAATTCTTAACAAGATAGTTAATACTAAAAATAATGTTGCTGAAAAAGAACTAGAAGTAGGTAAAGAGCTTGTAGAAATACTATCACATGTAGATAAATCTAAGTTAGCTTATATGCATGAAAAAAATAAAGATGGTCATAAAACAGGCTTTATAACAAGAGACTTAAATTACGGTCAACACTATCAAGATTACTTGGAACATCAAAAAAAGTTAGCCGAAAAGTTAGGATTTGGAGATAAAGATATTGCTGAAGTGCCTGGTTTATTGAATCCAGAGCAACTAAAGAAATGGAATAAAGCAAATAATGATTGGGAAGCTAAACATACGATTCGTAAGTTTACTCCAGAGTATTACGAACTAACTAACAGTCTTAGCGAAGAAGCAAGATCTCGTAGAGATTCCATAAATATGGAAATAAATCTATTGTTAAGTACCACCGTTGATAAGAACGGAGATTACCACAGAGAAGATTTATCCGATGAAGATTATCTAAAATTACAAGAGTTAGAAACTAGACGTAGAAATTTAGCTAATCCATATTATCCAGATGGTTCAGTAAAAGTTGGATTAGATAAAGAAATAGCAATAGAAATGAGAGAGTATAATGAAAAATTAAGAGAGAAATTACATTATACTCCAAATATGGAAAAGTTTAATAAAGCTCTACAAAAGGCAAAGAAGAATTTAAGTCCAGAGAAATTTGCTAAGTGGGAACAACGCAATACAGTTGATCAAATAATTGAAGAATTCTGGGACGATATTAAAACTCTTTCATCAAACACAAATAAATCTGATGATCAAATACTATATGAAACGGCTAGAAAGAACATGTTAAGACTTTACACCAGAGAAGATGGTAAAGTAGATGTTGATAGCATGCCTGACCAAGTAAAGTCGTGGATTAATACTTATGATGAATTGATTTCTGAGGAAAGTTTGAAAACTCGTGATAAATCAAAGAAATCCAAAGTAATGGACATAGCTGAATGGGAAGTAAACCCTAGATTCTATGAAGAATTAGAAAGAGTTGAAAAATTAGGTCAAGCTGAATATAATGCGTGGGTTTCTATAAATGCTAGATATGACTATGAAGGAAATCTTGTACCAGCTTCCTTTTGGAAGAAATTAGTTCCGAAGAAAGAGTTAAGATCTAAATACATGCGCAAAGTACCTAACAGATCCTGGTCTGAAATCGATAAAGAATCACCTTTCTACGATAAAAGATTTACTAAATATGCAGATCGTGGAGAAACAAGAATTCCAAATCCTGAATTGTATGACAACAGTGCAAATTATCGTAAAATAACTTCTGATTCAAACTTAAAGAAGCTTTATGATAAACTTGTTGATGTAATGGAATTATCAAATTCTAAGATTCAATTCTTAAAGTATGAAAATAAATATAGACTACCACAAATAGAAGGTGGGGCATGGACACAAATCCGAAGTAAGGACAATATTTTAAAGGGGTTAGCGTATGCAATAGAAGATATTTACACTGTAAAGGATGATGATAATGCATATATGTTGGAAAATGCTAAACGATCAGATGGGTCACTTGTTAAACTTATACCTACTAGGTATATTAAGATGTTATCAAATCCAGACGCTTTAACAAACGATATAGTAGGATCTGTCATTGCTTATTACAAAATGGCAGAAAATTATGAACAAATGAGTGAAATTGCCCCAGAATTAGAAGTAGCTCTTGATTTTGTTAGTCGTACAGATTTTACCGATAAGAAGGGTGGTAGAATACAAGGTTTGGAAAGTAAGACATATGATAAATTAAAATCTGTACTAGATCAATTGGTATATGGTATGGAAAAGAATGCATTAGAATTAGATGTTCCTTTACCAAAAGGCAAACATGTGACAGTAAGTGTTGGTAAGTTAGCTGCTAATTTAGCTGCATACACTAGAATACAAGGCATAGCTCAAAATATGAATGTGATTCTTACTGGTCTTATTACAAACAAAATACAAAATAGACTTGAAGCAATCTCTGGTATATACTTTGGAAATAAGGAACTTGCACAAGCAACAAAATTAATTATACCGTCATATGCGAATGCAATAAAGAACATAGGTCATTCAAACAACAAAGACAAGGTTCTATGTTATATGGAGTATTTAGGTGTAGTAAGAGAAAATGCTCAAACCTTTAGTAAACTTAATCAATCTAGATTTTTAAGAGCATTAAATCAGCACTTTTGGTATTTTGGACATGAAATGTCGGATTATGTAACAAAAGGTAAAATGGCATTGGCAATTGGTCTATACTATAAATATGATCCTGAATCTGGTAAATTCTTAAATAAAAACGAATTCCTAAGAAGATTTAAGAGTAAAAAGGAAGGCAATGCCAAATGGAATACTCTAAGTGTAACTTTTTATGATGCATTTGAAGTTAAAAACAACAAACTAGTAATAAAACCAGAGTACGCTAAATCTCTCGATGAAGCTACTATAAACAAAGTTAGAAATACGGCAAAACAAGTAGGCACCAGAATTGACACGCAATTAACAGATTTGGATAGAAGTAAATTACATGCAACTGTGATTGGACAATTGTTACTTATTTTCCGTAACTTTATTTTGGTTAACTTACAAACTAAGTTCTTAACTAAACGTCAATTTAACTATTCTACAGGCATGTGGAGCGAAGCTCAAGTACCAGCTGCAGTTAAATATGTATATAGACATTACTTTAATCAGAACAAAATAGATCAATTAAAGGAACTATATCAAAATCATTATGATGAATTGGACGATTTCGAAAAAGGATGTCTTAAAAGAGTTACTTATGAAGTTTTATTTTCCACAGTAGGTTTTATGATCATTTCTTCTTTAGTAAGAGCGATGGCAGATGATGACAAACGTAATTGGTGGAAACAAGAAGCAGCGTATCTTACTCTAAGAGCTTCATTAGAGACACGTGGTAACATATTACCTATTGAAGTAATTAACTTACTTAATACTCCTACTGCTGCATGGTCTACTTTACAATATTGGGGTGACTTAACTACAATGATGTTGAATGATCCTACACAAGAGATAAAAAAAGGTCCATACAAAGGTATGAACCGATTCCAACGATCATTAATTAAGGCCACTCCTTTAAGAAGTATATGGGAAGCACAAGATCCAAGATCAAAAATGGAGTATTACGATAATGTGATTTCAATATTTAACTTTTAAAGCCACAAAAATTTTAACGGCCATTACAATAAAGCCCCTTCAGTTTTTGCTGTTGGGGCTTTTCTATATTTTAAATCTTGTAGTGATATACTTTCACCTACCGGTTTTGTTACTTTTGCAAGAGGATTAAATAGGTATTCATGAACTTTACTATCAACACTAATATTCCAAAAATTTAATATTTGTAATTTAGCTTGATATCCTAAGCGTTCATATAAACCAAGATCTATCTTGTTTACTATGGAATGAATTGAATAAGCCTTATTAAAGGCAAATACTCTATAATTAATTCTATCTATTGTTAAAGTATAATTACAATAATATAGTCTATGTTTCTTTAATCTCTCTATTAAGTAAGCTTTAGTATTATGAAATACTAAAAAAATATGATTTGAAAGTAGTGGATTATTCATATCACTTGTGTACATATTTACAAATTCACTATTTTTCAAATCATATTTTGTAAAGGTATCATAAAATATTTGAGGAAGTGAAAATATAC
>ERZ772879.576-NODE-576-length-28575-cov-4.683906_pt1 | contig 28575 bp, 35 predicted proteins | sample MGYA00580582_ERZ772879 | MGnify/ENA primary metagenome ERZ772879 (study PRJEB29015, sample SAMEA2737682) | human gut metagenome | biome: human gut; feature: human-associated habitat; material: faeces | place: China | collected 2012 ... | reverse complement strand
CTTCGACGATCTCGTTGTAGGTCTCAGCGGTGGTCTTGTTCTCCTCGATGGTGATAACGCCGTCAGAGGTGACCTTCTCCATAGCCTCGGCAATCAGACGGCCGATCTCGGGGTCGCCGGCAGAGATGGTGCCGACGCGGGCGATATCGTTGCTGTCCTTCACCTTCTGGCTGTGTGCCTTGATGGTCTCCACAGCGGTGGTAACGGCCTTGCTCATGCCGCGGCGGATATCCATGGGATTTGCGCCGGCGGTAACGTTCTTCATGCCCTCGGTGACCATGGCCTGTGCCAGCACGGTAGCAGTGGTGGTGCCATCGCCTGCGGCATCGTTGGTCTTGGTTGCGACTTCACGCACCAACTGTGCGCCCATGTTCTCGAACTCATCCTTCAGCTCGATCTCTTTTGCAATGGTCACGCCATCGTTGGTGATGACCGGTGCGCCGAACTTTTTGCCCAGCACCACGTTGCGGCCCTTGGGGCCGAGGGTAATCTTAACGGTGTTAGCCAGGGTATCAATACCGGCACACAGTGCCTTGCGGGCGTCCTCGCCCTGCTTGATCTGCTTTGCCATAATACATCGCTCCTTTATAATACAAGCTCAATTGAAAAGGGAAAATTCAGTTTCAGTCTTCCACAACAGCCAGAATATCACTCTGACGCACGATGGTGCACTCTTCGCCGTCCACCTTGACCTCAGTGCCAGAGTACTTGCTGGTGAGGACCTTGTCGCCGACCTTGACGGTCATCTTGACTTCCTTGCCGTCCACGACACCGCCGGGGCCAACTGCGATGACCTGTGCGACCTGCGGCTTCTCTTTTGCGCTGCCGGTCAGGATCAGGCCGCCCTTGGTGGTCTCCTCAACTTCAACAGTCTTGATGACAACACGGTCTGCAAGAGGAATGATTTTCATAATTCTTGCCCTCCAATTATATTGAATTTATTTGAAACTTTGTTGTGTCCTGCGGGGGCTTCGTGTGTGCTCCGCAGCGGTTTAGCACTCCTTTTCTCTGAGTGCTAATTGTATTGTACTCATCTTGCTCTGAAAAATCAAGGGGTTTTGCAATTTTTTATGAGAAAGTTTTCAGTTTTTTAACATATTGACATTTTATTACGTTAATTCGTGAATTATTTGTATTCAATAATCTATTATGTGCCGCATGGTATGGCATATCTTCGCATATCTTGGCGTATTTTCACCAAAATTGGTGTAGTGATTGGTGTAGTAACTCTCACATCTGTGCCACTTTTGCGAATTCAGTTTTTATCATATCAGCGTCGATTGACGTGTATACATCGAGTGTAATTTGTACTGAGCTATGCCCCATTAGATATTGAACTGCCTTGATGTTCATGCCGCTGCTAACTTTTCTGGTACAAAAAGTGTGTCGAAGAACGTGAGGTGTGAGATTTGGTAATTGGCACTCTGGGTAAAGACTGTTATACGCCTTTGCAATTTCTCTTAGCTCATATTCAATGTTCCAAGCGGTCTTCGGGGTTCCATTTGAATGAATTGAGATGAAACCACAATAGCCATCGACCATCATCTCGTTTGTTTGTGGCCGACGATTGATAATGGCTTTAATCGCGTGATATGCCTCAGCGCTCAATGGAATCGTCCGAAAACCAGCTTTTGATTTTGGATCTGTGATGTAGAGTTCTCCTTTTGAGGTTTTGATGAGTTGTTTATCAATTACAACTTCATGTTTCACAAAATCAATGTCCGAAAGTGTTAATCCACAAAATTCACTTACGCGAATTCCAGTTTCATACAAAAAAACGATGTCATCATAATACTTACGAAAGACTCGATCGCATAAAACGAATTCAAGCAAATCAGAATACTGTTGTTCAGTTAATGCGACTCTTTTTTTAGTGTCGTTTTTTATAACTTCATTCAGCTGAAAATCAAACGGATTCTTTAAAATCAAATCATCTTCTTGAGCCATTTTAAATGCAGCTTTTATCAGTGTTTTTATAGTTTTTATTGTACTGTATTTCAAACCATTCTGGCTCAAATCAATAATCAGTTGTTTTGCGTCTGAAATTTTTACGTCAATAATTTTTGTATTACCGATAGACGTATCCTTCAACTTGTTTGTCGTTGTATAATATGTCTTCAAACTCGATTTCTTTATTGATGTTTTCTTAAATTCATAATATCTTATAAGAAACTGATATGTTGTTATTTTACCGCCTTCAAAATCTATCCCTTGAGAAATTATTTTACTAGTATTATTTTCTTTTTCTCGAAGAACTTTTAAATCTTTCGCATAAATTGTGTGACGTTTTCCAGTTTTATCAGTCCATCGATATTGATACATGCCATCCTTTCTTTGGCTTTCGCCATTTTTTAAAACTCTGCCTTTACTATCTTTACGTCTTTCCATAAATAGACTCCTTACATTTACTATAAAGAGCCTTGATGTGACACTATAAGTATACCACACCAAAGCTCTGATTTCAAATCGAATAAGACTGGTCTATGTATTTTTCAAGTGCCTTGCGTTTAATCAAGCGTTTTGATCCAACCCACAGCACAAGCTGCTTGTCGTCCTTGTCTGTAATTTCTCTTAGTTTATGTGTGCCGATATTAGAGTACGCGGCAGCCTCTTCTACTGTAAGCGCTATTTTTTCCCAGATTGGGACTTCCTTCATTTGATCATCTCCTCCATCTTATGTTCACCATATTTAGCCACGCATACATTATATAAGAGCATGGCACGGGTCATGAGGCCAACCCCACCGATACGAGGAGTCACCTTGATATCTTCCATCTCATAAACGGCGGCAGCGCAATCACCATGCTGCTTTCCATTTTCGTCATAGTTGATGCCAACATCGATGCAAACCTCTACTCGATCAAGACCAAGCGGTGTGATGAAATTACGTTTTCCGACTGCAGAGATGATCACATCTACCATATCCATTGCAAGAGCCGTGCACTTCATAAAACTTCCGCTGCTATTTACAGAGATCACATTACAGTGCCGCTTAATCAGCATATCGACCAACGGACGACCTACGATGTCAGATTGACCACACACAAGCACATTCTTGCCATCCAGATCGTAACCGATGGAGTCAAAAATCTTCATAACGCCAAGCGGAGTGCAAGGCTGAAATGGCGATGTAGAATTAAAACCATCAACATCAACTGCGTCTGGAATGCAGATATTTTTGGGGTTGATATGTTTTGGCAACGGAAGCTGAACAATGATACCGTTCACATATTCCCAATTATAATCTTCTAAGATTTTGTTATTCAATTCATCTTCAGTAATATTTTCTGGCAGTTTAATAAGTTCTACTTCGATCCCCACCTCTTCACAGTCACGCAATTTACCTCTAATATAAGCATTAGACGCAGGATTATCCCCTACTTGATAAATATGTAAAACAGGAGTGTAATCGGCCTCTGCGATAATATTCTTGATTTTATCTTTGATATCTTGTGCAATAGATTTGCAATCAATAATCATTGTGAACCTCCTTTATAAGAATCCAAGTTTTATAAAATTGCTTTGTAGCCAAGATCATTTAAACACTGGCAATACCCACGGACGCCGTCCGACCCTACTTTATAAATAGAACCAACATACTTTTCGTCTTTATCGAAAAACTCAATTCGCCATTTCCCATCACGAATATACTTTGCTCTATAAAAGTTAAAATCCTTCATTAGCGCCCTCCTTTATAAAACCCTAATTCTTCAGTCATTGCGTTTTATTCCTCCACAATAGAATTTATGAAGCATTTTTTCGTATTCACATTTGCACTGTGGGCATAAATCCGAGATAGCATCTTCGCCTTTTAAGCTCCATTTTTTATCATCAGGAACGTAATAACTTGCGACACTGTCTGGGAATCCATTCTTTTTAATAAGCGTATATTCGCCGCACCGATCACATATAATTTTGACATATTCTTCAATCATTTTTGAAATTCTCCGTAGTATCCTTATACCCACAGTCTTTTAGAGCTTGGCAATAAGTTTCAAGGCAATTCTTATCTACAGGCAGCCTGCTCCACATACGGCAATATCCATCGATACGTTCGTAGTCGTGCGCAACAACCATGAGATTGTTTATCACATAAAATTCTCCTCGTTCAATCATAATTCACTACCTCATAAAAATCTAGTTCTTAATACATCACGCCGCGATCATTTGATAGATAGCAGCCTTCTAATGAACTTGCAATTTTGTGGTATCTTTTATCAAGCTCAACAAGAAATGTGTTTATCATCTCATTATAAATATGTGCGGCTTCTTCGTAAGTATCAGCAAATGCATAATACGATTGATTTGTATTCACGCTGATTGTGCGATTTTTTGTTTTAAACTTCGACTTCCAATAATCCTTGTCATGAATAGTCCCTTGTACCGGCTTGCAATTGATACCGGCCTTCGTATCATCAAATCGAAATCCAGTGCACCAGACTTCTTTATCTTCTGGAACAGACATAAGTGTATAAGTCATATTATTTACCCTCATTAAAACATACAATTTTATTCTTCAAAAATCTTATTTCTAGGCATTATATTAAGACCAAGATTCGGCACCATACTAACAGTGCAATCACATTCTGGACATTTGGTTTGATAAAGAAAAATATGTCCGCATGAGCTAACTTCTATCACGCTATCTGCATCAGACCAAAACTCACAACCACAATCACATAAAAATTTATAAGCCAGTTTTTCTTGTTCTATTTTATGTTTGATAATTTTAATTGCCATCGGGCACCTCCACGGTAAAAATACTTTTTGTTGCTTCTTTCCAAGAAATAAACTCAGATCCAGCAACTTCCGCTTTACATCTATAACACGCAATCACATTATTCTCAGGAATATCCAAATCAGGATTTTCAAAAGAGGCCACTCGAATCTTAGTTGTACGACCGCAGTTCTTACATGGAAATACGATTACCGGATTTTTCAAACTATTAGTCTTATGCATACTAACACCTCAATCCACAAAAATTTTTTCTCTTGGAACTTCCGGGAGACAAGAGGCAACTTGCTCTCCGCACTCTGGACATTCTGCTAGTTTTAAGCCCAGTGTATATTCTCGCATAACAGAATAGCTCGGAAACTTTATATCTTCATCATCAGCCCAAAAGACACACCCACATGAACATAAAAACTTTGCAGCATATCTCTTTTTCTTTGGAGTTCCTTTGTGTTGAACAATCATAATCATAGCATTTTGCCTCAATCTGCAAACACAAACGATGTAATAAAAAAGTTCGACTCAATAATCATATTTTCTTCAGATAAAGCAACCTTGATAACTTCATCGTCGGTATATGTCTTATCATATTCTACTGTGTCGCAGACCTTATAAATCTTGCCTTCATTATCTTGAAGTAATGTTTCCTTACCAAGTTTTAATGGAGTCGTTTTCTTTTCTTCTCGAATATGTGCTTTCATACTATCACCTACAATATGCGTGTAAAAAGGCAGATTCTCTTGCAAGCAATCTCATTCTAATTCCACAAGTGCATTTGCACTCAGGACATTGTATTTCTGCCGGACGCCCTGTATTATCATAATTTTTTACTGTTTCGCTAACAGGTCGTGCTGGTAAAGGCCATACATGAAATTCAGATCTTTTAGCTTCGAATATACATCCGCAAGAATCACAAGTCACTTTATATAAATTTTTAGAATCTTTTGTTCGATGCGTTCCATGCTTTATAACATTCATATTCTTTATTCCTCCCACCCACCCGTAAAATCTTAATTAACAGCCATATTCAAATTCATCAAGAGTGGATGTAATGTCATACGACTCACCCTCTGGTTCGTGACCGATCTCATAGAATCCGTGGAAGTGTTTTGCATCTTCCTTAAATGCGATCACGTCTTCATCATAATAACTTGCCGCCCTCTGCCATGCACGATAATCTTTTTCAAGTTCTGTATGCTCGTTTATCGCGTTGGAACTTTTCGGAGGGCAAGGCGATGATTCGATTAAATTATATAGACCATATCAGCCCTTATGGGGTCATGCTGCGCGAAGTAGGTCGAATTCACTCCCCTATTCTTGGAGATATTTTGAAGCTCGGCTACAACCAGTATCAGCGAGTATTGACTTTATTTTTGTATACACCAGAAAAATATTTCACGGACTTCTCGACAGATGCCAAGATAGAAAATCCGTGGAATCAGTTCACAAACGAACAAAAAAATGAAATGACAATGTTTGATATCCTAACAGCCAACGAAGAAGCCAGATCCGAATTGATTTCGGGTTTGGCTCTTTTTATTTTCGGTAATTTGGAGTGGGATGAAAAATATCGCGCAATTTTGATTGATAAACAAGTCGATTCAAAAGGTAATGCGTCAATTGGCGGCTTTGTTAATAAATCAAATTACAAGACAGTTGTTCAAGTAATTTTGCAGCTACTTGATATTGCGGATGACGATATGCCAGAAGAGAATCCTAAGTTTAAAACCGAGAAAGACCGGCTGTTTTGGGAGAAATTTCAGAAAAAGAAGAAAGAGTTCGCAAAAACAAAAAAAGGCGACCCCAATTTGGAGTTGCCTAACATGATCTCGTTATTGTGTACATTTCATCAGAGTCTGAATTATTCAAATATTTGTGCCCTCACCATTGGTCAGATACGAGACACGTTCTCCCAACTAATGAAGGCAAAACAATTAAATATCGCAGAGATGAACTATTCAGTTTGGGGCGGAAAGTATGACCCGTCACAGTGGATAGAACGCATCGATAAAAAAGATGAAAACATAGGAGGATAACAATTATGGCTAACAAGAATGCTAATTTTGCCAACCGCGAAGTTGCTGACCTGATGCTGAAGAACTATTCCACCAAGAAGATGTTCCTGAACGTCGATTGGGCTAATGTCACTTCTACTTCTTTCGAAGGTGACCGTGTGTTTGCTACTGGCGGTCAGGGCGCTCCCAACCGCGTGCAGTTCGACGGCTCTCGTAAAGGCACTCTGACAATCGAGGCTCAGGTGTATCCCGTCAAGGTCTTCCAGATGCTGTCTGGTAATGATCTGGGCACTGAGGCAAACTTCCTGAAGCGCGAAAAGGTTACCGCTGCCGACACTGCCAAGCTGACTCTGAGCGAGGCTGCTGCTGGTGATTACGTGCAGGTCTTCAAGGCCGACGACGATCTGGGTACCGAGCTGACAGCTACCGTGTCTGAGAAGGAAGTCACCGTCACTGTCGAGAGCGGCGTCGACTACATTGTGTATTACTACAAGAAGTCTGCTAAGCCTCAGGTGGTGCATCTCGATTCCAAGCATTTCCCCAAGGCATATCGTGTCGAGGGTTCTATTCCCTACAAGACCGAAGACGATGTCATTATCGAGGCCCATCCGATTTGGTATAAGGCTGTTCCGCAGGCCGGCTTCGAGCTGTCCTGGCAGAATACCGGCGATCCCGTTTCCTTGACCATGACCTTCGACGTTCTGGCTGATGCTGATGGCAACATGTTCGACCTGGTCTTTGATGGCGAGTAATTGTCGAATAGTAAATCAGAGGTAGAGTCTTTCGGGGCTCTACCCCTTTTATGAGCGCACGACCGCTTGAGCAGTCATGCGTTGATATGAGGAAACTCACGAATAAGAAGAACACCCACACAGCGGACCAGCTCTCTAATTTGCATAGAGGCTTCAGTAAAAACTCGGACAGATGGCACCGCTTACGCCCGGTGCTGGCTTACTTTCATAGCGAACAAGACAATGACTGTCAAATCAGCTACAAAACCAACGATTTCTCGCAGAGTCGCAAAGTCAAACTCCATAGGGTCCTCCTTTCTACCAGCAGCCGAACTACTGGATTTCCGGGAAGCCCCTACGATAACGTCCACATGATTAAATAAGCCCCAAGAGGGGTGTGCAGGTGTTCTTCAAGTTTGAATTCTACCATATTCCAAAACAAAAAGGAAGTGTTTATTATAAAAATCTTAGCTTTTGACCAAGCGCTAATAAAGACCGGAGTTTGTACATTAGACGACGGCACTGTATATCACTCGCTGATTGATTTAAGTAAAACAAAAGACCCAGCTGAACGACGCGCCATTATGCGCCAGATGATACAGAGTCGTATCAAAACCAATAATCCCGATCTTGTCGTAATTGAAGATGTGGCGCTGCAAGCATCAGCCAAGACAGTAATTCAGCTTGCGCAGTTGCAGGGGGCGATTATTGGAGCGTGTGAACTATTCAATATCCCATATGAAATCATAAAGCCGACCGAATGGCGCAAAATGCTCGATTTCAAACAGGGGCGGCAAGTAAAACGCCCAGAACTAAAACAGCAGGCTATTGATTATGTAGCCGAACATTATGGTGAGAATGTCTCTTCTGATGAAGCGGACGCGATGTGTATTGCAACTGCCGCACTGATGAGACTTGAACAAAATAAAATTACACAGGAGGACTAATAATTATGAAAAACAATCTGAACCTAGAAGAGCGCATCCAGTTTGTTGATGGTGTTGTAGACCTGTCAAAGCGTAATGGCAAGTATGATCCCGCACTATATGATTATGCTTTCCGTATTGCTGCTGTTGTCTACTTTACAGACACTGATACAACTGGCATGGATCAGAACGCGCTGAGCGAGTTGGCGTTTTCTGATGAAACCACAAAGATGATGAACGAGGCTCCTCGCAAGTATATTCTTGGCACGCTGAACAAGGCTTGCCGTGAGAAGATTGAAATCGAGCGCCAGCAGTATATGGCACTGTTCGAGGCGACTGCAAAAAATCAGCCGTTTGAGGATTTGATGAAGCTGGCGGCTGAGGTGCTGAATGGTATTGGCGAGCAGTTTAATATGAAGGAAATACATATCATTATAATAATACAAAGCATCATTTCTGCTCAAATGAATGTTCTACTGCATGGCATCATGATATTGCTTACGAGCATCGCCCATGCGAAAATTGTGGAAAAGATATGTATTTATCAAAAAAATCAACTCAAAGATTTTGTTCTGATAAGTGTCAAAACGAATGGCAAAAGACAAGAGTCGGGTTCAACAATCCAAGATTTGAAGGAGATTTGATTCCTTGCGATTGGTGTGGTGAAAAATATTTTGAAAATGGATATAAAATAAAAAACCAAAACAATCATTTTTGTTCATCCAAATGTAGAAGAGAATGGTATGCAAAAGTTTGGAGCCAGCAACCTGAATGGAAAGAAGAATCTCGAAAACGTGCTGCAAGGACAATTGAAAGCGGTATAATATCTCAAACTCAAAGCAAACCTCAACTCATATTAAATAAAATGCTTGATAACATGGGCATTAAATATATAAACGAATACAATGTAGAGTATTATGCCGTTGATAACTATTTGGTAGACTACAATTTATTTATTGAAGTTATGGGCGATTATTGGCATTGTAGTCCAATACGGTATCCAATTATAAAATATCAGCAGCAACGAGAAGCTATTCGAAGAGACAAAGCGAAGCATACATATATAACGGAAACATATAATATTCCTATTTTATATTTATGGGAATCCGATATAAACAAAAATCCAAACTTGTGTGAGGCTTTAATACAGAAATTTATAAATGAAAACGGACGGCTTCAAAATTACAATTCATTCAACTATCATCTTGACAACGATAAAATAGTTCTAAATGAGGATATCGTTTTATCTTACAGTGAGCTATCGAAAGATGAACTACAACAAAAATTATGCTTAGCATCCTAACTGCTTGGGCATGACTTTACTGATTAAAAATGCGTAGAGACTGTAATACCTTATATGGTAACATATAGGGTTCAGCTATCCCCTGTTATTCTTTCCAGGGTGAAGATCCAGTCCGAACTCACGATATAACAAAACGAAACGTGAGAGGTAGCCAGAAATGACTACCCGCCATAGAAATATGGTCATAAAAAGTAACAGCTTGACAACTTTAAAAAGTTTATCAATGTATCTCCGTGCTGCTAAAAGTGACGCAGAGAATGCAGGCATTGAAGTTGACGGTATGGCCAATTCTGTGTCTGAACTCCGCAGTGAACTGAAATCTCTGACTGGCGTTGACATCATGCTGGATAGCAAAAATTTCAAGAGTACATATCAAATCATGAAAGAGCTGTCTCAAGTATGGAGTGGTCTGTCCGATGTAACGCAGGCAAATGTCACTGAAATGATTGGCGGAAAGAGAAACGCAAACGCAGTTAGTGCAATCTTAAATAACTTTGACGTTGCAGAATCCACTATGGAATCCGCTGCTAACAGCGCCAACGTGGCATGGGAAGAGAACGAGAAGTATCTTGACAGTATCCAAGGCCGCCTTGCGCAGCTCGACGCAAGCTTCCAAGTCCTTTCTACAGACATCCTCTCTTCCGGCCTTGTGAAGAGCGGCGTATCTTTCCTCACATCGATCGTTAAACTTCTTGATAAAATCATTAATCTCACTGGTGCCCTTCCTGCTGGACTGGGCATCGCAGCATTTGCAACTCAGCTGGGTAAACCCAAAATGACGGGTTTCATGATTGTGCCCAGCAATACTCCGGGTGGTGACACGGAACAAGTGCTCCGCATGTATTTTATTATATCATTGCGAAGCATGAGGGAGTATTTAGTAAAACCGACGAATATGGTGGCCTAGCCACGGCGAGTTTGGGTAATTCTCGTCCGGGAACCGAAAGGAATCCGCAGGCAAGCTCTGCATGTGCCTACATTATTATAATAGGCACTGCCAGAGACGCTTCAGAGAGCATAATGTCGGAGTGGAACTACGCGCATAATAGCGCCACAGGTTCACTATGGGGTGCTCCAAATCACTGCTACGCAATCAAGCGCACGCAGGAAAAATTACAGGCAGTCTTTCCCCTGCCGTCAAAAGTGGAAAAATATTTTTGTTGACTATCTTAGTATTTCTGGCTATAATAAAAATATCAAAAACAACATGTAAGCAAAACGCATGTAGTGGAGGTATTTTATTATGGCACGTCCTAAAGGAAGCAAGAATAAAACAAAGATTCTCGATGGCATCGATTACGCAGCACAGATTGCTGAAAAGAATACTGCCGCAGAATCTATTGCTCAGGAGATTGCAACTATTGGTGATAATATCGCTGCATTGAACGCCCAGCGTAAAGCAAAAGAAGCAGAGTTGAAAAAACTCAACAAAGAGATTGTAAAGCTCGAAAAGAAAAAGGCTGATGCTGACGAAAAGATTGCGGCAGAGCTGAATCGTAAAAAGGCAGAAGATATTGTTGCCAATGCACTGGCAAATGGTGTGACTGCTGAAGAAATCGCTGAACTTCTGAAATAACTGCTGTGCAGTCATCATAATGAACAAGCCCGACTTCCCTACTGCTGGGAGGCCGGGCGTTTTAATTTGTGGTTGATTTTGGTAGCAAGCTATGATACACTCTCACAAAAGGAGTGTTGAATCATGGCGGGAAATAACAAAAATAATGGAAGTATACCTCGGAATCCTCGTACAGAAAGAAATAAAGGGCAACGGAATGATGGTACGTTTACGTACAAACCGCAGTCTCAACCAAGAAAGCCGGGTGTAAACCCAAAGATTAAACCAAAATGAGGTGATAAAATCGAATGGATATTAAATATTTAATTGAAATCTTACCGGATTTCTTATCCTATTTTGCTCCGGGTGCTATCGCAATCGGATTATATAATATTCTGTTCCTTAAAAAGCAGGATCATAGTGTTTTTATCTTTTGGTCTATTGTATATAGCTATGTTATTAAACTTGTCGCGTCCCTTGTTTGGGCAGACTCAAGCAACTTACTTTGCGGCATCGTAATTGGTGTTATTGTTCCTCTATTACTTTATTTTGTAGTTCGAGTAAAACCGTTTGGAATTGATTCTATTTTTGGAGTAACTCTTCCAGAAAACATTTGGCTAAAAGTATTGGATTTTGAAGACAATAACTATATTGTTGTATATTTGACAAATGGAAAAGCATACGCAGGAACAGTTTATACAGCAGACGATGATTGGGTTATTTTAAAAGATTATTACTCTATTGATAAAACCCCAGATGATAATTGTAAGCAGATTCTGTGTATTCCGTCATCAAAAATTGAATATTTTGAATATTCATATGAGGACGGTTCTCCAAAAATCAAAGAATTTTATCCATTTGACTGAATACAAGACGCCCAGAATTGACGAGGTTCTGGGTGTTTTATTTATGCCATTCAAGTTAGGCCCGTCTTACCACTCATACCCACAGTTCTTGCAATAGAATTGTTCTCTGGGTTTTGCTGGCGGTACAATCACTTCTGCACTTTTGCTCTCCGCTCTGCTTCAAGCTTTACAAAGTCAAGCCCATATAAATCTTCAAGCTCTTCGAGGACATGCTTGATACCGTACCCAACATGCATCTCATTCGCGCCGAATTTATAATAGATATCGCCAAGTGCTTCCGGTTCAAGTCCAAGATCGTCAATTCGACCCCTGAATTTCCCATGGCCGTCAACGGTTACAGGATACCGAAAATCAGCGCCCCATTCATCAGTCCATCCGTTGTACGAGTCGCTATTTGCACATGTGTCACCAATTCTGTATTCAAGTTTGCAAATGAGGTTCATAATGTCCTGATTGACTTTCATTTTAATTCTCCTTTAGAAATTGCTGCCGCAGTTTTTACAATGCCATTGTTTACCGATCTTCCCGCTGGCAGCGCCCACGAGAGACACAGACACGGCACGGCTCACAGTACTGATCTTTTCGGTATTGGTGGACTTACAGTAGGGACATGTCACATGCGGATGCTTTGCTTCATATTCGGCTGAAAGCGCTCGCGCTATTGCTCTTTCTTTTTCTTCTTGTTCTTGTTCTCTTTTAAGTATGCCGGGATTATTTTGTTCTTTTATATAATCTTCGAACGATTTTAAGAATGCTTCGTTTATACCTTTGCGAGACATCTCTCCTCTTCCGCTTGGGCGAGTCGCTAGTTTATCTTCGGTTGCTTTTACATATTCATTCATTAAATATTCGTTGTCGCTGTATTCTTGTAAAATACAATCAACCATATAGGCATAAACAACTGATGCAAAAAATTCGTCATCATTTTTTACTCTCCAATCATCTTTTAGGATTTTATAGTCTGGATATTTTTTCAGAATCTTTTTTCCTTCAGCAGTTAAAGCTCCTATTGTCCAAAAGCCCCATTTATTCGCTTTGCCGTGTCTATAGTCAATATCTGCTTCGATTTCACCAATTCTCATAATTCTTATCACCTATTTCACAAATAATCTTTGCTGACCACTAAGATTAGTATACGGTTTGACAATCAACAAGTCAATAGGTGAATTAACGACCTTAGATGGATCTCTTGATAAAACATTAAAAGCGTCAGAGCAGCTTAAAGATTTGCCGCAAATCCTTCAGAAATATATGCTCTTGGGAAATTATCAAATCGGAAATGCAAAAAAATTTGATAGTCATTCAATTTTTAACGATATCGGAAGCATTGATGGATTTATTGCACAATTTGTAAATCTTGACGAAGCTCAACAAAAAGCATTTCTCAGTTTGTCTTCTTTTGATGAAGGCTTAGAGGACTATATTGAAAATACAAAAAATGCTGTTCAAATAGGTGAGAAATTCAATTCTCAATTATTTGAACAAATCGCATCTCAAAAAGACGGCATTACAACTGGTGTTCTGAACGAATTCATGAAGGCAGGCGGGTTAAAAGACGCTAAAGGGGTACTCGCACTTCCAAACACACAAGATGCTATTGCCTTGATGGAAGATTACGCCAATCATTGTTCCGATGCAAGTAAAACGCAACAACTGTTCAACGCTGGAATTTTAGAACAAGAAAATGGTGTCTATAAACTTTCTCAAGCATTCTTGAAAGAAATTAGTGTTAAACAGGCGAGCACGGTCGCCACAGTAGCTCTTACTGCGGCTCAAAAGGCTTGGAATGTAGTAGCTCAATATGGCAAACAACTTCTCCTCTCTCTTGGCGTAGCTGCTGTTGCCTTTATCGCGACTAAAATTGTCGATTATCTGATGAACCTTAAAACGCATTCCGAAGAACTTGTCGCTACAATGAATGATTCTCATGATGCAGCTGAACAAGCTACTAAGGATGTTGAAGAGATCCAATCCAAGATTGACGAGCTTAACAAATCTCTGAAGGACGCAGGCGTTAAAAAGATTGAAGACATTGTTGACCCTGCCGAGCGTGAGCGTCTGCAAGCTATCAATGATATGTTACAGGCTCAACTCGAACTCAAGAAGCAGCTAGAGAAGGACGCAAACGATAAAGCAAATGCTGACACAAGTGCTGTTGTAAATGATAAAACTGAAGACAGTATTGTGAAATCCCGCACAGTAAATGTTTCTTATGCCGAGGGTGGTGCAAATGCTGGCACTCATCAGGTTGCAGAGAAGGTCTCTAAGACTGAATCTCTCCATGAGTATGCAGCAGCACTCGAAGATACTACTCAAAAACGTCGTGATCTTCAGGTTGAACTTGACCAAATTGAAGCTTCTAGCGGAAAAGATTCTGAAGAGTATGCAAATAAAAAGAAAGAACTCGATGCTCTGAATGAAACTTTTGAATCCCAGAAAACCCAAGTTGAAGAATTGTCTACTGCTGTTTCCGAGCAGATGGGCAATTACAAGACAGATGCTGACAGTTTTGCTCAGTATAAGGACGAGTATGTTGCCGGTACGAACGCCATGACCGCAGCCACTAAAGCTCTGGCGAATGCACAAGATAATACAGGCATTGATACTACCAATCTTGATATATTCTCAGAAAAAATAAAACAAATCAAGAATGATATCGATAATGGTGATTCTCAGCAAAGCGATTGGAAAACATTCAATGGGCTTGATGCATTTAGTGGAATGAGTGGCGAGGCAATAATCAACATTGATAAGGACTCTTCTCATCAAACTGAGACCGAAACAGCTGCGCTTGAAAAACTCCATAAAACTGCAGACGAGAATAAAATATCATTTGAGTCTCTAATTGGTGTGTTTGAAAGTTTCGGTCTTGTGCAAATTAGTAACTCTGCAGCTGCTGACGATTACGCCGATAAACTCGAAAAAACAATGGGCGTCATCGATAATATTCAATCAGCATACAAAGCCTGTTCTAGCGCTGTTGAAGAATACAACCAGTATGGGTACATGAGCGTTGATTCGTTGCAGGCTCTTTTACAAATGGATGACCAGTATCTTAATACTCTTGAACTTGTTAATGGAAAGCTCCAAGTCAATCAAAGTGCGTATGCAGATTTGTTGGCAACTCAATATGCAGAAGCTCAAATGGAAGCTATTTCTCAGGCGATATCAGAACTAAATGCGATTGCAAAGGGAGACGCTGCAGAAAAAGCCGAGACATTTACTGAAGCAACTGAAGATGAAAAGAATAAGCTTACTGCTTTATGCCCAGCTTTGAAAGATGCCACTGTCGGAACAGGCGAACTTGCTGCCGCATTAGCCGCTGCACAGGGAGCAGCCAATGGAGAAGATGCTGACGCTGTTCAAGCTAAAATTGACGGTGTTATGAACGCATTGAACACCAGATTAACGCTTATTGGAAATAATATGTCTGCCGCAATGAATGGTGCTGCCGGTTTACGCAATCAGCTCGATGGGTTTAGCAATTCTTCGAAAAAGGCCGCTGATTCTTCGAACAAGGCAGCGGATTCTTCTAAAACACTTCTTGACGCATGGTCCACTCTGACTTCTGCTATGGAGGAGTACAACAAGTGGGGTAGCATAAGTCTTAACACGATGAAATCCCTCATGGGGCTTGACTCCAAATATACTTCTTGTTTAAAAAAGCAAGGAAATGAATTGGTTGTAGATGCCACTGCATGTCGAGATCTGATTCAGGCAGAACTAAAACATGCTGCCGCTACAAATGATGGCACGGGTAAGATCGGACAGTACAATCAAGTCCTTGAATATCTTGACACTCACGCTAAGAACGGGACTATTTCGCTCAATCAACTGAAGGATGCAATTGAAGGTGTAAATACCGCGCTGGATGAAGCAACTGGTAAAACAGACGAATTCCAGTCTGGCATGGAGATCCTTCATGATCTGTCTAAAATTGATAATGCAAATGGAGAACAGATTGCGGATTACGATACACTAAAGAAAGTCACCGAACTAGTTACCAAGCACCCAGAACTCGATGGCATTTTCCTTGATGAGAACGGAAATCTCAATGTCGATGATGACAAGATCAAGAAGGCCGCTGAAATTCTTGTTGGGAAAATTATCAATGCTGCCAATGATAGTGGGCAAACCGGTCTGGCTAAGCTGTGGTCAAATCGCCTTGAACAACTGAATAAAGGCGATATCTCCATGACTGATTTCTGGAACGGTTTTGGCACGGACATCGAAGATGCAAACACTAAAATTGATAAATTCCAGAGTACATTTAGTGCTTTCCGTAGCGCTTTGGAAGAGATTCAGGAAACCGGAAGTCTTAAAAGTCAAGATACTCTTCAAGAGCTCGGTCAAATTGACCAGTCTTTCCTCGATCAGTTCATACAAGATGATGGAACATATAAAATCAACGCAACTGGTTTGCGTGATATGTATGTGAAGCAGCTTGAACCACTAATGAAGGAATTTGATGGAACTGTATACGGTGATTATCTCAAGAAGATGTACGATGCTGTACGTGCTCCTACCGAAGAAGAGTACGACGTATTGGTTAAGGCGACTTTAGAATATAAGGTTGCAAAAGAAAAATATGACCGTGCAGTTGGTCGTATTGATTCTTCTGACGCATCTGATGAGGATAAAGAAGCTGCCAAGAAAGCAGCTTTAGATGAACTGACTGCTGTTTATAATCAGAAATATCAAGATGTTCAAGAAACCGATGCCCAAGTGATGGCGAAACTGATTGCTCACTGGGAGGACGCGAAAAATGCGGTCGAAAGTTTCAAGTCTGCTCTATCTGATGCAAAAGACATCCTTTCTTCTTTCCTCTCTCTCCTTTCGTCCGCAAATGACAAATCTAATAACGACCTCAAGATTTGGGGCGATGCTATGGGCAAAGTCATCGACAAGCGGATTGAAGCCCTGAATAAGCAGAAGGAAGCTCTGGAAGAAAATAATGAGGCTACTGAACGCGCCATTGAACTTTCCAAGGCACAAGATGCTCTCGCCCGTGCCCAGCAACAGCGCACGACCCGTGTGTACACTGAGAATGGTTACGAGTGGCAGGCAAACGCCGAAGATGTGCGTACTGCACGCGAAGACCTTGCCGACAAGCAGCGTGAATGGAATAATAAAGACGCTGAAAAGGCTATTGACGACCAGATCAAGAAGTACAATGAGTTCAAGGACAAGTTGTCTGAGGTCATGGATGATATCGGCAAGAGCTGGAAGGATTACCAGAAGGAGCTTGAGTACACTGCGCAGATCCAGAAGATGAGTCTATCTCAGATGGAAGGCTCACTGGACGGATATCACAATAAGATCATTGCAAGTCTAAATACTGGCAGCGCGATCACCGGCATCCAGAATTTGATTACAAACCTTGAATCACTGATAAATACGCTAACAAAACTAAATAATCTGTATTCCATGTTTAAGACTGGTGAGTACAAAGATCTCGGCACAAAAGGTCTGTGGAATACGATAAAAGGATTCTTAAATAATGGTGGCGAAAAGGCTGCAAGTTCTGGCACATCTTATGTTAATGCAGCCAAGCAGGCAGTCAACGCTGTCAAAACCACGCTCGTTGATACTGCAACAGAAACGGGAACCGCATTAAAGAACATATTAACAACCGCGAATAACAATATTACAAAACAGGTTGTAAGTTCTGGCAATGGAATTATCAATGCGTTTACAAATATTCTCTATTTCTCAGTTCTCCACAGAGGAGTGGACGAGCAAGATGCTTCGCTTACAGATTGGTATGAAAGCTCCAACAAGTATGCCGCTTGTTGGGGCGGACGCGGTAAGAATACCAGAAGAAGAGATCGATGCAAAAATCAAAAATAGTGCGATATACAAAGAAAAGGACACAGAGTTAAGGCAAGCAAAGTGGAGATATAAGGTTGGCGGTTATGAACAGTATGGCAATATCGAAAATATAAACCGTAAGCGTATTATTTGGACAGATGAAAATAAAGAGAAATATGCATCTTTTGTGAAAGAGCAAGGAGATGTTGGAACATATTCGACCGTTGTTGCATCTTCAGATGGTTATACAACAAATGGCAAGACGTATGAGATTGCATACACTCCACTACTGATAGGCGGAGGAGATGTTGTTATTCCGCTGCTGAATGCAGATATCAGGTCTTATATTGAAGTGATTTTCAATGCAGCTTGTGATGCAGTTCAAAGAGATGGTTCAACTTTACAAAGTAAAATACTTGAACTTGATAGTTTTGGTGTTGACTGTATGATTTATGGGAAAACAGTACGTGTAAAAAATATGATTGCTGCTGTAGAGGGTGGTATCGCAGCAGGAAGGATATTATCTGCAGCCGATGTTGCAGCGATTGCTGGCTGTACCAAAGAAGAACTTGATAAATATTTCCATGACACAAGTGTATTTGTTGGCTATTCAATGCACGATATTCAAGGAACGATATGGGAATTGAAAGATGGTTTAACTCAGATATATAACTTCTATCACGCTTTATACTCTGGTGAGGCTGAAATACGAACTGGCACGAACTTTGTGGATACAGATGGTGTACACTGGTATGGCGCTGGCGTATATGCAATACAGCAAAATGGATACAGTTATGATGCTACAACGAACAAACTAAGCCTTTCTTGTCTTGATATGACCTGTTTGCTTGACGGCACGCTTGGTGGAACACTGACCGGATACGCAACGCGCATTCCGATGTATGACCGCAAGCTCGTGGTTAAGGATGGGGTCAACTACTACGAAGATGACAAAAAGAAGCCGCACTATGTTCGTGATTCCATTAAGGAGACATTTGAACTTTCAGGGCTGACAAAGAGTATGGTTGACTATTGGGTACGGCGAATTCCGCACGACCTAGAATATAATACTGGCACGACAATCTGGAACATTTTGACGGAGTTGAGAGACCTCTATTTCCCTTTCGAGATGTATTTTGACGACGATACTTTTGTGTGTAAAGAAATTCCGTCTGGCTACGACGACCCCGTTGTTCTGGACGAGGATACATTTAAGAGTATGGTTATCAGCGAAGATGCCAGCGTCGATTACGGTCAGATCCATAACTGTGTAGAGGTATGGGGTGCATCAAACTCCAGCGACTATTTCTGTAAGGATAAACTTGAAAAAAATGACCCAGACGGTACTGGCGAGGTCGTGTATTGTAAAAAAGGAACAAAAGAATGGAATGATGTTGTTACGCTGCTTAAAGATAATAAATTGAATATGAGCTACAACATGAACCCAAATGATACCGGCGCGTCTATTTTATTGTTAAAATTAAAACAAGCAAGTATTCAGGACGGTACAAGATTTTCGTTTATTTGCCCAGAAGATATTGCGATAAATGCAAGAATCTGTGTTGAGAACCTTGTTACGACAATCAAAACGAATCCGACTGGGGCAGGACAGTATCGGGAAACAACGCGCGCAGTGTATGGACCTATGATGTTGTTTAAGGCTGTTACCAACGAAAAAGGAGAGGACGAACCAGAAGATACCTCTCTACTAAGGAAAGGCCGTTATTACGTCATAAAATATGGCGAGCATTGGCTAAATCAGGCAACTGATGGTGCATTTACATATAAGTTCAACGCACTTACAGGCAAATACGAAAAAGAACAGCGTGATCCACAGGTGCGCTATTACCCGAAACAAATCTATAATCCATCCACGAAAAATTATGACACCGTGTATGTGAAGTATAATCCAGCAACGAATACAGAGATCCAGATATCAGACCCTGCTCTTCTTATTGAGAGCCGGGTCTATTTTATTGGTCAGTCTCAGTCTCATGCTATGACGAAGTTTGTGGATGCAATGCCGACCGCAAAACAAATTGAGGCAGACAAGATTGCGGAGGCATGTGACAACCTTGAGTACGTTGTCGTAAATGACCCAAACCGCATTGATGACTTGTACAATAGTCGGTTGACGATTGATAAAATCGGGCGAAGAAACCTTGTGTGCTCGGGTAGTGAGTTTGACGGATATACCTCGGATGAATCAGCCATGACGGTATGCAAATACACGCTATGGAAAAATTGTCGGCTGACGGATTCCATCACATTGAGTATGCACATGATTCCGTGGCTTGACGTAAATGAAAAGGTAAAATATGCAGCGAAGTACCTGAAGTCTGATATTGCAGTTGAGTGGATTATTAAAAAGATAGATAAAAACATTGGAGAAGGCACAATGAATGTTACATTGAGCCGCTATTACCCGTATTATCCCTATATCACTTATGAGAATGTCCTCAAAGAAAAATATATCGATAATAAGAAAGATACTTAATGAGAGGAGTGAGTAGATGGCATTATCATTTGAAGAATCCAAACGTATGGTCGCTGCAAGCCCCGCAATGACGATGTTGCCTCTTCTGAGAATGCAAATAACGCTCTGCTGGCAGACGAGTTTAATGAGTTCAACCCGTACATTCGCCAAGCTCGCAAGGACAACCCGAAGGTACGCGACACCATGGCATTCTACCCCTGTGTCGTTTTTATTCAGGAGACCGACACCACAAACGCAACTGTCTTCAAGGATGGTCAGTGGCATTTCCATGCTTGCGGCGATTTTGGTAACTCAAAGAAGAATAGTGACACCATGGGTATGGACCCGAACAATCACAAGGAAGTTATCATTGAGATTGACAATAACACCGATGCACAGGCACGCTTCCTGAGTGGCGACTTCTCCGAGGAGACTTGGGATGGCGACCACAGCTTTGAATTCCGTTACATCAATAAGGCTTGTACTGAGGAAGAGGTTCAGGCAGCTAAAGACGCATGGATTCGGGTACAGAACTGGGTCGTGAATGCAGATGATGCTGAGTTCAAGAAGAATTTTGAAAACTACTTTATCAAGGATGCTGGTTCTAATAATCAACCCGTCTACTTCTCTGGTGGTAAGCCCGTTGCAATTGGATACACAATCGCTAAGAGTGTCCCAGCGGATGCTAAGTTTACTGATACAAACACATGGCGCGGAATCCAGAATAATTTGACAAGTGATAGTACAGATCAGAGCCTTAGTGCTGCACAGGGTAAAGCTTTGAAAACATTAGTTGATGGTAAAGCTCCTATTTCACATACGCACAAAAAGTCCCAAATAACGGACTTTCCAAGTTCTATGCCTGCAAGTGATGTATATGCATGGGCCAAAGCAGCTACAAAACCAAGCTACACCAAGGCTGAGGTTGGGCTTGGTAACGTAGATAATACTGCGGACAAAAATAAAAGTGTGAATTATGCTACGAGTGCGGGATTGGCTACAAATGCCCAGTGTTTGAATAATGATGATAAATATATGAAGTTCCACTGGTCTGGTCAGAAAGGTCAACCCACATGGCTATGGGGCGGCAATGACTCTGGTGATATGTATGTATATAATCCGAGCAATTTTAATGTGAATTATGCTACGACGGCTGGAAATGGTACTGTCGATTTCCAAACAAAGGTTACTACCGATGGTTATTTTGGTGCAGTTCGTTTTGGTAACGGAGTACAGATTTGCTGGTTTACAATGAAAAGCGCTCGAAACAGAACTTTCTTACTTCCGTTTGCTGATATAAATTATGCTATAGCCTTTAGTGGCGGCTATTGTTGGTTGAACATAAATAATAGAACGACTACTGGTTTTACAGTTGGTGTTGAATGGAGTGGATATGAAAACTCTTATATTGCAATTGGTCGATGGAAATGAGGTGAATACAATTGAATCAAAAAATAAAAATTGGATATCAGATATCTAAACCAATAATTACGACAGAAGAGTGTGAGTTGTATTCATCAATGGTTGAAGAACTGAGTAATCACAATGCCGCAGCAAAACCGGGTGAAGAATTGTGGACTGTTAAGGAACAAGAAGATTGCTACGAAGTCGTATCGGACGGAACTGTTCCAAGTGAAGAACAAAGTTTGGAACCAATCAAAAACAATAAAATTTCTGAGTCTAAGACTGCTCTCTCCGCATATCTAGCCTCGCATCCGCTTCAATGGTCCGATGGAAAGTACTACAGTGTTACCAGTGAAAAACAGGCATTGTTGACTTCGAATTTGGCGCTGTATCAAATTTCTGCATCCGCCGGGCAACCGTTCAAGCTGACATGGAACTCAACCGGCAACGAATGTGTAGAATGGACTTATGAAGAACTGGCTGCACTTGCATTGGCAATCGGTACATATGTAAAACCCTTTGTATCGCGTCAGCAGGAATTAGAAATTGCTATCAAGGCTTGTACTACAATGGAAGAGCTGAACGCAATTGAAATCAACTACGACCCTGTTCTGAAGCAATATCTTGAGACCGCCGGGCAGAAGGAGGCCGCTGAATGAGCAAAATCGTAAAGAAGTATAAAGAATTATTGAAATGTGCGCTTCTCTTTTTGATAGGAGGAGCGCTTTATTATTGCATCGAGATTTTATGGCGTGGTCACTCACACTGGACTATGGCTGTAGTAGGCGGCATTTGCTTTGTGGTCATTGGTGGGTTGAACAATTATATTCCGTGGGAAATGCCAATGTGGGAACAGGGTCTTGTCGGTGCGTTATTTGTGACTGGTATGGAGCTTGTTGTTGGTATTCCATTGAATCTGATGATGGGATTACATATTTGGGACTACTCTTCCCTACCATTCAATCTGCTGGGTCAAATCTGTCTGCCGTTTACTGTGCTATGGTTTTTCCTTGCCTTGCTGTGCATTTATGTAGATGACTGGATGCGCTATATTATGTTCCACGAGGACAAGCCGCACTATCACTGGCGTAAGGTATGTAAACCGAAGCAGTAAACAAACTAAAAGTATATGTAAAAACAGAAAGAGCCCCGGGCTATTACACCCAGAGCTCTTCCCGCCACACACCTATACAAAGATAGGACGTCACAAATTCGCTCGATGAATTTTTGACACACCTATTTTATCATAGTGTGAAATTTTTGTCAACCAGAATCGAGGTGATGAAATGATTGGTTTGTTGACTGCCACACCAACTCATGCTCCGGGTGTTATCAGCTTTACAATAGAACAGCTTTGGCAAATGATTCTAAGTATTGCTGGTGGCATTACGGCTATTTCAGCTGCTGTTGTCGTTATTGTAAAAGCAATCAAGAAAGCAAAAGAGCCCGACACAAAACAGAACCTGAAGCTTACTGAACATGACAAGCATTTGGAAGATATTGACCGCAAGCTCAAGAATGATAAAGAAGTTTTGGATTTATATCGCTCCAAGCTTTTGTCTATTGAAGAGCATCAGAAGGAACAGGACATCGTAGTTGAAGACCATGGACGAAAAATCGCTGGCGTAGAACAGCGTGTGAATAAAAGCGAACATGGTATCAATGTGATGATGAAAACTCTACTGGCTCTGCTTAGTCACGGCATTGATGGTAATGCTATCGACCCCATGAAGGAAGCTAAGGCTGCTCTTGAAAGCTACCTGATCGACGGACAAAATTTAAAAGACATTTAATATATAGCTCGGTACGTGTGTGCCGGGCTTTATTTTTTATTCAAAAACAGGAGGTATTACTATGGCAAGTATTGTTAATGAGATCGTCTCTGTTATTGTGAAGCTGGTTATCACTGTTGCTGGCACTGCATTTATGACCTATGGCATCCCCTACTTGAAGCAGATCGGTATGTACAAGATCGTCCAGATGGCTGTGCGTGCAGCTGAAAAGCTGGGTGTTACCGGCGCAATTCAGAAGGCCGACAAGAAGAAGTATGTTATTGCCGCATTGGAGAAGATGCATATTAAGGTCACTCCTACTATCGAGATGATGATTGAGGCCGCCGTTAAGGAAATGGATATCCAGAACGAGAAGATCAATGCAGAACTCAAGAAGGATTGAAGGTGTGGCTCTATGAGCATTATTACATATTCTATGAAGAAGGACTGGAACAAGAAGCTGTCCAAGAACTTCTGTGCCTATGAATTTGCTTGCAATGACCGGAGCGACGAGTTCAAGGTCGCAACTGAACTAGTAGAGACTCTGCAGCAGATTCGTGACCATTTCGGCAAGCCGGTTCTAATCAGCTCTGCCTACCGTACTCCTGCATATAACATTTCAATCGGGGGCAGTTCTCGCAGTCAGCATTGTCTGGGCACAGCAGCAGATATTCATATTACCGGTGTTGACCCGATTCGTATTGCGCTGTATGTAGCCTCTCTCCCCTACTTCCAGAAGCATGGCGGTATTGGCTATTATAGTCGAGCACAGGTGACGGGTGGCTTTGTTCATGTTGATGTGCGTGAGACTCATAGCCGTTGGGTCAGTAAAAGTGGTACTGCATATCAGGTCGTGAGTAAAATCATGCCTACGATTCGTCAGGGCTCTAAGGACTGCACTGGCGGTGTGTCTTATGCTGTGACTGTATTGCAGCGGCATTTAGGCTTGAAGGTAGATGGCATCTTTGGCACTGGCACAAAAGCTAAGCTGGTTGAATGGCAGAAAGCACATGGACTGGCTGCTGACGGTATTTGCGGAATGGCAACGTGGGGTTCGTTTTAATGGCGGACAACCAGAATACATTGCGTGCAGGAGACAAAATTAAATTAGACGGAGTATTATTTTCAAACAGCCAGACTCACTGCGGTATGCGCCGCCGGGGAGAATGGTTTATCTATGATGGAAAACTAGTCAATGGGCGCTATCGAGTGACAAACCTTGGGAGCCGCATTGGCAAGTATCCAATTTCAGTAAACGTATCGGGTTATGTTGAGCCGAGCGATATTGAATTAGTTGACAATACGAATGGACATTGATATTATTATTCCAAGGAGTGATATCATGTCTATTGTTGTTCGTGGCTGTCATATTGGCGAAGGTAGACCCAAGGTCATAATTCCAATCGTTGAAAAAACCGAGTCAAAGATTTTAGAACGCGCATTTGAGTTTTCAAGGCTTCGTATTGACTGTGTGGAGTGGCGTGTTGATTGGTTTGAGCAATGCATGGATGCACATTCCGTGGTGTCTTGCCTACAAAAGCTTCGTGTAGCGCTAAAAGACAAGCTCTTGTTGGTGACGTTCCGCACTAAAGATGAGGGCGGCGAAGTGTCTTTAACCCACAAAGAATATTTGGATTTCATCAACACGGTAATAGACACCGACTGTGCCGACCTTATCGACATTGAGTTCTTTACAGCCGGAGATGATATTCGTGAACTGATAGACAATGCACATTCTTCTGGAGTTGTGGTTGTATGTTCAAGCCACGATTTCCAAAAGACACCTGATGAAAATGAGCTCGTTTCTCGTATGGTTAAAATGCAACAGGTTGGCGCTGATTTGCCAAAAGTAGCAGTTATGCCGCACGACAGCACGGATGTGTTGACTCTGCTGGCTGCTACGGTTGAAATGAAAGACAAATATTTTGCTACTCCTATTATTACAATCAGTATGGGTAGACTTGGTGTTGCCAGCAGATTGTGTGGAGAGGTATTTGGGTCTTCCATGACCTTTGCCAGCGCTGGAGATTCAAGCGCTCCAGGACAGATAGAGTTGGATGTTGTCAACGCAGTGTTAGACTCAATAGCAGAATAAAAAACAGATGGGGTATTGATCCTTAATTGGACCAGTACCCCATTTTTTAGCGTTTTATTTTTGTAACAAAAAGGCGCTGGAGAGTGCCCAGACGCCTTGGTTCATACTGTTTCAAATGCGATTTTCAATTTTATACATCGTTTGTGGGAGCAACGATTGTCACATCAAAGCTCTTTGGTTTAAGACTCAAAATCGGATTTGACGATTATACTTTATAGCTCGGTTTCAGAATTGGTGTAGTAGTGGTGTAGTAAGTGCGATTTCAGCATTTTTATTTACGAATTAACGTTATCATTTTAAAAATCAAGGGGTTTTGCAATTTTTCTTTGTTAAGAATTTATGACGCCCAAAAATCGCACCCTACTACGCAAAAAAGCGGTGTGTCCTTGACAGGACGCGCCGTCTTTTTTATACTTATAGCGCATTACAAAAACACAGCTGACGCGCTTTGCGGCAGAACGGAGGATACTTTGACAGACAAAAAGCTGATCTCATCTTTGCAGGGGCTGCGGGCAGTCGCATTTCTGAGCGTAGTCCTCTCCCATTGCGGGGCACCATGGCTGGGGCCGTGGGCGATCACGGTATTCGTGGCGCTGTCCGGTTTTCTGATGACCTGCAACTATTACGACCGCCCGCGCACAGCACCGGGACTGCGGTCCGCCATAGCCTTTTCTCTGCAAAAAATACGCAAGCTGTACCCGCTGCACCTTATAATGATGGCTGCCGCGTTGTTATTTGTGCTGAAGTGGCTTCTGGCGCAGCCCTCTGCCTGCGGGGTGCTCTCCTGTGCGGCGCAGCTTGTGGTGAGCATTTTCCTGCTGCAAACATGGATCCCCTCCAGCCGTTTCTGGTTCTGCCTGAACGGAGTGGCGTGGTATCTTTCGGTACAGGCTTTTCTGTATGCCATCTTTCCCCCGCTTCTCGCCGTACTGAAAAAGGCCGATGTCCGCAGGCTGCGTTGCATTGCCGTCGTGATCTTCTGCGCACAGTGCCTTGCGTCCTTTGTTTTCTGGAAAGCCGGGCTCAGCGGAAAGGCCGCCTTTTACCTGACCTATCTGTGCCCTGTGTTCCGGGCGGGAGATTTTACCATCAGCTGCTGTGCAGGCTGCCTTTACCGCAGCCGCAAGCAGGAGAGTACACTGCCGCGCGGTGTTTTCTCCCTATCGGAATTGGCCGCTGTACTGCTTACGGGCGGCTGCCTGTTTATCGCCGCCAAGCAGGTGGGGGTTCTGGGCGCGGTGGCCTTCCGGTACAACGTGCTGTTCACACCCTCTGCGGTGCTGCTGGTCTGGCTGCTTGCCGTGGGCAAGGGAATCATTTCCCGGCTGCTTTCCGCAAAGCCGTTTTTGTGGCTGGCCGGGCTGTCCCCTTACGGTTTTCTGATCCATCAGGTGCTGATCCGGTATATGGAGTGGACTGCGGACAAGTTCAGCCTTACGGTACATCCTGTGGTCTGGACCCTGACCGTATATCTGCTCACGCTCTGCCTGAGCAGCTTTTACAAGGCGTTGGAGCACCGGGTGCGGAAGCGTCATGCCAAAGCTGCCGCGCGGTAAAGGGGATCCGTTTATCCGAAATTTGCAGCGAAACTTAGCAAAACTTAAATTTATTATATTTTTTCTCTTTAACTAATGGAAAAGGCACTGAAAAACCAATATTTCTACGGTTTTCAGTGCCTTTTTTGCATTGTCCATTCAGAAAAATTAATTGCCCAAATAGAAATATATAAACAACCCTATAGGTTCTCTCTTGCCAGACATATTTCTTTCAGCGCCTCCCCAATATCTCCATCTACCCCGATCGACCTTCCGGCAATTTCTGAAGGAATATAGACTTCTCCTTTATTGAAGGTGATATAAACTGCTTCAGGTTCAGAAGCAGCAAGGCTCATGAAAGGCTCTTTGATCATACGGTTTCGCCATCCCACGCCCAATTCCAGGATCGCTAGTCTTTTACCATGATATTTCTTAATAAAGTTCTGATAGTCTTGCATTTTCTTTTGGAACTGTTCGGTCTGAAAGAATGCATTGCTGTTTGCCATATTGACCGTAACTGGCCCTCCACAGCAGGAACAGCAGGGAACCAGTTCTGAGGGGATCTGTCCGTTTTTTTCAGCTTCCGCCATTTTGAGAATTTCATTCTGGTTTTCGTAAGGATCTGTTCCGCATCCATTCTGGCACCGGGACTGGGTGAGACGGCCTTCCATCTCAAAGACTTTATCCCTGTCAAATCCTGCAGGCACGAAATGGTCCTCGCCATTGGAGGTCACAATAAAATAATCTTTGGAACCAACCAGACGATACAGATCCTCCATTACAGGACCGGGCTGTTCCAGATAACATTTCCGGCTGATCAGTCTGCTGAAAAATGCCCATTTAGATTCTTCTGTAGGATACTGAAAGAATAATCCCTGCAGTATGTTTCTGATCCCGTATCTGCTGCGGAAATCTCCGAAATCTTTCTGAAACCAGTGATCATCTGCAAAAATATTGTATCCTTCTGAAATAGATAATCCGTTACTGGCGCCGATGAGAAGAGCGTCTGCTTCCTGGATAGCTTTATAAATATTTCTGAAGTTTTCTTCCATAATGTTATTTCTCCTTTTCCAACTGTATCCGAAATTCCTTTAATATATCTGCCAGATCGCCTTGCAGGTAAAGACTTCTCCCTTTTAAATGTTCCGGAGCAGAAGAGGCTTCCTGGTTCAGACAGACGTAAAACACCTGACTGTTACGGGCCGTCATGTCCCAGAAAGGCAGTCTGATCACCCCCGATGTCATCTCTCTAATCTTTTCCGGCAAGTACAGCCTTAAGAGCCAGATATGGCTAACCTGTAGGCAGATGCCACATACTGTAAATATATTTTGTATAGTAGGCCCATTGCTGTTC
>ERZ772879.566-NODE-566-length-29083-cov-13.841463_pt1 | contig 29083 bp, 19 predicted proteins | sample MGYA00580582_ERZ772879 | MGnify/ENA primary metagenome ERZ772879 (study PRJEB29015, sample SAMEA2737682) | human gut metagenome | biome: human gut; feature: human-associated habitat; material: faeces | place: China | collected 2012 ... | reverse complement strand
AATGAAAAATTCGCGGCGCATCTTGGCGCATTCTTATCTGGAAATAGTATAAAAAATAATCCTCCGGAACGCTGAAACCCGCCGTTCCGGGGGCATCTTTTTCCCTTTCCATCCCGCAAGGAAACAAACGCCCGCCCGGATTGTAAACCTGCGCGGAATTTTCGGCGAATGTGTGTCTTTTTGTGCCGAAATGTGCTACAATGAATCGTTACGAAGCATAAGGAGGCAGCAATGAAGGAGCTGAAGCTGGCGTGGCGATATGTCCGCCGTCACTGGTGGCAGTACATTCTGGGCATTCTGGCGCTGTTCATTGTGGACGAGGTGAATACCTATGTGCCGCGGTTCACAGGCGAAATTACCAACGGGCTGGATCAGCACACGCTGGATATGGGCGGCGTGATGGGGCTGGTCTGGAAGATTGTGCTGATTGGCGTAATTATCGCGGTGGGGCGTTTTGCGTGGCGCTTTTTCCTGTTCGGGTCGGCGCGGTCGATTGAGAAGGAATTGCGCAGCGATTTGTTCGCGCACTTATCCTCACTCTCGCCGCACTATTACAACGAGCACAAGACCGGCGACCTGATGGCGCGCTTCATCAACGACCTGCAGGCGGTTCGCACGCTGGTGGGCATGAACGTCATCAGCGCATTCGACGCGACGGTGATGCTGCTGCTGGTGCTGTGGCAGATGATGACGTATGTCAGCCCGAAATTGACGGGTGTGGCGGTGCTGCCGCTGATTCTCATCATCTTCGGCGATTACTTCTACGGCAAGGTGATGCACAAGCGCTTTCTGGCCAAGCAGCAGGCGTTCTCGACGCTGACGGATCAAGTGCAGGAAACGGTGTCGGGCATCCGCGTGATTAAATCCTTCGTGCAGGAACGCAAGGAGCTGTACGCTTTTGCGAAGACGACGCTGTTCACGAAGGAAAAGAACCTCGGCGTTGTGCGCCTGCAGGCGCTGGTGATGCCGCTGCTGGACTTAATTGTCGGTATAGCGAGTCTGCTGACGCTGGCTTACGGCGGCTATCTGGCGATTTACGGCGAAATCAACATCGGGCAGTTCATCAGCTTCAACTCGTATGTGACGATGCTGGTGTGGCCGATGATGGCGGTGGGCGAGTGCATCACGAGCGTCAGCCAGGGGCTGGCGAGCCTGCGTCGCATTCAAGAGATTTTTGACGCGAAGCCGGAAATCGTGGACGGCGACATGGTGGACCCTTCGATTCAGACGCTCAAGGGCGATATCAGCATTGAACACCTGTCCTTTGCCTATCCCGACCAGCCGACCGTGCCAGTGCTGGAAGATGTGTCGGTGCATGTGAAGGCGGGCGAGACGCTGGCGGTGCTGGGGCGCACCGGTTCGGGCAAAAGCACGCTGCCGAGCCTGCTTATGCGCCTGTACGACGTACCGGACGGCATGATTACCATCGACGGACACAATCTGCGCGAAATCCCGCTGGCGGCGCTGCGCAGGAATATCGCCTGTGTGCCGCAGGATAACTTCCTCTTTTCTGACACGCTGCAGAACAACATCGCGTTCGGCTCAGACAACAAATCGCTGGACGCGGTGCAGGAGGCGGCGAAAAACGCCTGCATCCACGATAACATCATGGAGTTCCCCAAGCAGTACCAGACGCTGGTGGGCGAACGCGGCGTGACGATTTCCGGCGGCCAGAAGCAGCGTTCCTCCATTGCCCGCGCGCTGATGAAGGATGCGCCGATTCTGCTGCTGGACGATGCGCTCTCTGCTGTTGATACGGACACGGAACGGCAAATACTGGATAACCTGCACCGCCTGCGCAAGGGTCGCACGACCATCATCGTAGCGCACCGCATTTCTACCATTCAGGATGCCGACCACATTCTTGTGCTGGACGAAGGCAAGGTGGAGGAGTACGGCACGCACGAGGAGCTGCTGAACAACGGCAGGCTGTACGCAAGCCTGTACCGCAAGCAGCAGCTGGAAAAGGAACTTCACGAGGAAGGAGGCGCTGCACATGCGGAGTAAGTTCGGGGATAACGAGCCGCAGGACGTTTCGTATCACGGCAACGCCTTCCTGCGCCTGATGGGCTACATCAAGCCCTACTGGAAAACGGTTGCGCTGTGCTGTGTGCTGGTGGGGCTGCTGACGGTGTTCGACATTGCCCGCCCGCGCATCATCGGCGACGCGATTGACAAGTACATCACCCAGCAGAGCGCGCAGGATCTGCCGCCGGAAACGCGCTTTCAGGGCATCCTGATTGCGGCGGGGCTGTATGTGGCGATTCTGCTGCTGCAATTTATCTGCAACCGCCTGCAGTACCTGAAGATTCAGGAAACCGGGCAGAACATCGTTTATACCCTGCGCAATGAGCTGATGGCGCATGTCGAAAGCCTCTCCATGCGCTTCTTCGACTTGACGCCTGTGGGCAGAATCGTTACGCGCATCACCAACGACACCGAGGCGGTCAATGACCTGTATGCCAACACGATTGTCCGCCTGTTCCGCAACGTCGTCAAAATCATCGGACTTGCCATTATTATGATGGTGATGAACTTCCGCATGGCAATGCTGTCGTTCGTGCTGGTACCGGTGATGGCGGCGCTGACGGTGGTGTTCCGCAAATTGAGCCGCAAGACGTACCAAATCGTCAAGACGCGCATTACGACGCTGAATACTTTTTTGAGCGAGCATCTGTCGGGAATGCGGGTCATCCAGATTTTCGCGCGTGAGAAGGAGAAATGCGCCGAGTTTGAGGAAAAGAACGAATCCCTCTACCGCGCGGGCGTACGCGAAATGATGGTGTTCGCCATCTTCCGCCCGTCGATTTACTTCCTGTCCGTTATCGCAATGGCGATTATTCTGGGCGGCGGCAGCGCGCTGGTGCTGGACAGCGTGATTTCCATCGGTATGCTGTACACATTTACGGAGTACATCTCCCAGCTGTTCACGCCCGTGCAGGAACTGGCGGAGCAGTTCACGACGCTGCAAAGCGCCATTGCGTCCGCCGAGAAAATCTTCACCCTGCTGGACGAAAAGCCCATGCTGTCCGACAAGGAGGACGCGAAGAAGCTGCCCGCTGTGCGCGGCAAAATCGAGTTCGACCACGTCTGGTTCGCGTATGACAACGTGAACTGGGTGCTGAAGGACGTGTCCTTCACCATCGAGCCGGGGCAGAAGGTGGCGTTCGTCGGCGCGACGGGCGCGGGTAAATCCTCCATCCTGAACCTGATAGGGCGTTACTATGACGTGCAGAAGGGCAGCATCCGCGTCGATGGCGTGGATGTGCGCGACCTGACCCGCGACCAGCTTCGTGCCGCCATCGGGCAGGTGCAGCAGGATGTGTTCATCTTCACGGGCGACATCAAGAGCAACATCCGCCTGCGCGACGAGGAAATTACCGATGAGCAGGTACGTCAGGCAGCGGAATATACCAATGCGTCGCGGTTCATTGAGCGGCTGCCGAACGGCTACGATGAGCATGTGACGGAGCGCGGCGCGACGTTCTCCGCGGGGCAGCGGCAATTGCTGTCGTTTGCCCGGACGCTGGCGCATGACCCGAAAATTCTGATATTGGACGAAGCGACGGCGAACATCGACACGGAGACGGAGCAGTGGATTCAGGAAGCGCTGGAGCGGCTGATGCAGGGCCGCACGTCGATTATGGTCGCGCACCGCCTTTCGACCATTCAGCACGCTGACCGCATTATCGTGATGCACCACGGGCGAATTCGCGAATCCGGCACGCATCAGGAACTGCTGAAGCAGGACGGCATTTACAAGAAGCTGTATGAGCTTCAGCTGGCATAAAAAGAACAGGAAGCGGCAGAGCCTAATCTGGATGTTGATGATGCGGATAGATCCGCCGACGAAGGTGATAATGAACCTGTGGAAAAAGGAGCAGCTTGACGTGTGGGGCAGCCTTCGGGTTTCCGTTCCATAAAGAAAAAACCAATATGATAGAATCTGCATCATAAACAAAGCGACAAATCGGAATTGGTGAGGTGATTTTATGGCGAGTGACAAAGAGAAAATAGCAATTTTATTTATACATGGCATTCTTGGAACTACAAGTCATTTTGAACCTTTTTTATCGCTTGTTCCTCCAAATTGGTCAATATGCAATCTATCGTTAAAAGGTCATGGAGGAAGTGTAAAGGACTTTTCGCAAGCCTCTATGACTGAATGGAAGCAGCAAGTAAAGAATGCTCTTGAAGAACTATCAGAAACCAACAATAAAATCATTATTGTCGCTCATTCCATGGGGACACTGTTTGCTATACAAGAAGCGATAGAAAAACCGGTAGAAGAATTATTTCTTCTAAATGTTCCGTTAAAAGTGAGAGTTACCCTTCGTTTATTTAGAACATCATGGCGAGTTTTTACAGGAAATATTAAACCTGATGATAAATGGACTCTCGCAGCACAAAATGCGTATAGCATAGAAAGAGATAATCATATTTTAAGATACTTTGGTTGGATTCCAAGATACCTTGAGTTGTTTTCTGAAATACGAAAGACAAGAAAAATCATAGGGAAATTACTAACACCGTCGCATATATATCTATCTATGTTAGATGAAATGGTTTCCCCTAAATGTAGTAAATTATTTAAGGATAACCCTTGTATATGTGTCAAGTCTTTGCAAACCTCTGGACATTTTTATTATTCACCGGAGGATCAGTGTTTAATGAAGGAAGATTTTAATAAAATGATTCAGAATGTTCAAAAAGAAATTTCAAATTAAGGAGGTCTATATGAAGAAAGCGCTAAATTCCAGTTTATCGAACTGAATCAATATCCATAGCAACCATGCGCTACGGTGTGTGGCTGCTTATGTTTGCAGAAGGAACAGACGCAAACCGGCAGTCGATGAAGTGCCATCAGCTGCCGGTTTTGCATGGGCAATACCGCACAACTCGGCGGCGCGTCGGGTGATGTCTTTTCCGCCATCAGCCAATCGCGAAATGGGTGCAGGAACAAATGATACTATTTCCAGATTCACCTGCGCCATCTGCTTGCGCCTTTTCCCTTCTGGCGTCCGCTCATTCCACTTAGCGTAGCGCTGCTACGCTGCGTTTCATTCACGTTAGCCAGAATGAAAAATTCGCGGCGCATCTTGGCGCATTCTTATCTGGAAATAGTATGAAACGGGACGAAGTCCCATGCTGTTCTTTTGCTGCACAGACGTTGACGAAGGGACGGACTTCGTGCTATCATAAACGCTGTGTTCCGACTTTTTTCGACAAGAAGGCATCAATGACGATGAATCGTAAACTCTTTACGAAGGGCTTCCAGCATGGAATCCCGATTGGGCTGGGCTACCTATCCGTCGCGTTCACGTTCGGCATGAAGGCAGTGGCGGATGGCTTGTCGCCGCTCGAAGCGCTGCTGATTTCCATGACGAACGTCACCAGTGCGGGGCAGTTCGCCGGGCTGCCGCTGATTCTCGCGCAGGCATCGTACCTCGAAGTCGCGCTGACGCAGCTGATTATCAACCTCCGCTATGCGCTGATGAGCCTGTCAATCTCCCAGAAGATGGATTCTGATATGAACACGCCGCGCCGCTTGCTCTTCTCTTTCATGAATGCGGACGAGATTTTCGCCGTCGCATCCAGTCAGCCGGGGAAGGTCGGTCACTGGTATTTGTATGGGCTGATGATCGCGCCGTACCTCGGCTGGTCGGTCGGTACGATTCTGGGCGCGGTCGCGGGCACGCTGCTGCCGGTTTTCCTCCGCAATGCGCTCGGTATCGCGATTTTCGGCATGTTCCTCGCCATCATCCTGCCGCCCGCGCGCAAGGAGAAGCCTGTGCGCATTGTCGTGCTGATGGCTATTGCGATGAGCCTGTGCTTCCGCTATGTGCCGATGCTCTCGCAGGTGTCCAGCGGGTTTGTCATCATCATCTGTGCTATTGCCGCCTCGGCGCTGGGCGCGTGGCTCTTCCCCGTGCGGGAGGAAGAAACGAAAGCGGGTGATGCGCAATGACGGCAAATTTTCCGATTTATCTGCTTGTGATGGCGGGTGTGACATACCTGATTCGGATGCTGCCGCTGACGATTTTCCGCAAGGAAATCAAATCAACGTTCATCAAGTCGTTCCTGCACTATGTGCCGTTCGCGGTGCTGGGGGCAATGACGATTCCCGACGTATTGTATTCCACGGGGGATATGCGCACGGCGGCGGTTGGTTTGGTGGCAGCGGTATTCCTCGCGTGGAAAGGGAAGAGCCTGCTGACGGTGGCGCTTGCGGCGTGTGCGGCGGTGCTGGCGGCGCAGGGGATTCTGCTGCTGTTCTGATGATCATTGCAACGAAAAAGGGGATTGTGTCCGAAATCATGGACGCAATCCCCTTGCTTGTTATTCCAGACTGCCCAGCAGCGTCGGCAGAATCGCCACGACGGTCAGGGCAATCAGCAGCGCACGCCGGACGTGGTGCGGCTTCGTCATGACTGGCCGCTGCCCTGCGCGTTCGGGTCGAAGAGGCTCATCAGGTGGACGCTGCTGCTTTCGAGGGTTGCCATGGCGCTCTTAATGGCGGACAGGTCATCCGCCGACATTTTATCGGGCTTGGCGTGCCCAATCAGATGGCGAAGTGCAGCTTCATCGTCCTTGACGCGCTTCTTCTCGTCCTTGTCCAGCTGCTTGCTGCACTGGTTCAAGGCAGCACTTACCTGCGCCAAAAGGTGCTGCGCCTGATTGATGGTGTCCATCAGGTCGCGGCGGAAAGCGTCCTGCGCGGCGTACTGCTCCGCATCGCGAATTGCTTGCTGAATTTCATCCTCGCTCATTTTGTTGTCGGCGGTGATGGTGATGGATTGGGCGCGTCCAGTGTCCTGGTCGCGCGCGGAGACGGTCAGGATGCCGTTGGTGTCAATATCGAACGTGACCTCAATTTTCGGCACGCCTGCCATTGCGCGGCGGATGCCCTTCAGACGGAATTTGCCGATGCTCTTGTTGTCCCGCGCCATCGGGCGCTCACCCTGCAGGACGTTGATTTCTACTGATGACTGGAACATGCCCGCCGTGGTGAACACTTGCTGATAGTGCACAGGCAGGGTGGAATTGCGCTCGACGACGCGGGTCGCGACGCCGCCGACCGTCTCAATCGCCAGCGAAAGCGGGGTTACGTCCAGCAGCAGCAAGCCCGTGGAGTTCGTCAGCGTCGTGTGTTCATTCAGCGTATCGCCCTGAATCGCCGCGCCCTGCGCCACGCATTCGTCGGGGTTGATGCTCTTGCTCGGCATGATGCCGGTCAGCTGGCGCACCTTCTCCTGCACGGCGGGAATGCGCGTCGAACCGCCGACCAGCAGCACCTTGCCCAGCTCGCTGGCGGCAATGCCTGCGTCGCTGAGGGCGCTGCGGACAGGACCTTCCGTCCGCGCAACCAAATCCGCCGTCAGTTCATTGAACTTCGCGCGGGTCAACGTCTGCTCCAAATGCACTGCCTGACCGCCGACTGTGCTGATGAACGGCAGGCTGATGGTGGTCATCTCGGTGACGGACAGCTCCTTTTTCGCCTGCTCGGCGGCTTCCTTCACGCGCACCATGGCCGCCAAATCGCGGTGAAGGTCGGCGTGATGTTCCCGCTGGAAAGCATCGCAGACGAAAGTCACGATGCGCTCGTCAAAGTCATCGCCGCCGAGGTGGTTGTCGCCGCACGTCGCCAGCACTTCGATAACGCCCTCGCCAATTTCGATGATGGATACGTCAAATGTGCCGCCGCCAAGGTCGTAGACCATGATTTTCTGCGGTGCGCCGTTGTTCAGGCCGTAGGCAAGGGCGGCGCTGGTCGGCTCGTTGATGATGCGGCGGACGTTCAAACCCGCAATGCGCCCCGCGTCCTTCGTCGCCTGACGCTGAATATCCCCGAAATACGCCGGGACGGTAATCACCGCGTCGGTGATGGGTTCGCCGAGATAACTTTCCGCGTCCTGCTTCAGCTTGCGGAGAATCATGGCGCTGATTTCCTGCGGCGTATAGCTTTTCCCGGCGATGGTCTTGCGCCAGTCCGTGCCCATATGGCGCTTGACGGACGCAATCGTGCGGTCGGCGTTGACTGCTGCCTGACGCTTCGCCGCGCTGCCGATGAGCCGTTCGCCGCTGTCGGTGAATGCCACGACGGACGGCGTTGTCCGCTCGCCCTTATCGTTCGGAATGATGGTTGCGCTGCCGCCCTCAACCACGGCGACGCAGCTGTTGGTGGTACCCAAGTCGATACCGATGATTTTGCCCATAAAGTTACACTTTCTCAAGGAAACTGATTCCTTGACCTTTTGCGCGATTCAGTTGCGCGCATTGCATACAGTTTTTTGTGTTGCGCAGGGGATTTCACTCCGCAGAGGCGAAACCCCTGCAACAAACAAATCAAGCAGCATAGAAAAATTCCGCCAAATTAAGGGGATTGCCACAGCTTCTTAATAGCACCGGCAGCAAAGCGGACAGAACATCTGCAAAAAGCACAAACTCATGCACAGCTTCGACGGATCCATCGCCCAAGTGTTGTACCCGGACGCATTCGTCTGATACGTCTGCCCTGCCTGCTGATACTGCCGCAAAAGCGCCTGATAGGTCGCATTATTCGGGCTGAGCTGCACCGCGTGCTTCATGTGTTCCAGCGCCTGAATCTGATTCCCCGCGCCGTGGTTCGCCACGCCGGACAGGTAGTACCAGCGCGCATTCCGCCCCGTGCTGGGGACGTTCTGCAAAATGGAACACGCCGACGCGTACCGTCCGGCGAGAATATCGCGGATGGCAGCGCGAACCGGCTCGGAATCGCCCGCCTGCTCCTGCGGCGGGTTGACCTGCGTCTGATAGCCGCCGTAGCTGCCGTAACCGAATCCGCCGAAGAAGTCGCTGAACGGGTCATAGCCGCCCTGCTGACCATACGGATTGCCTTGCTGCTGTCCGCCGTAGGAATTGCCGCCGTAAGAGCCGTATGGATTTCCGCCGTAACTGCTGCCGCCATACGGATTCCCGTTATACGGATTCCCGCCATACGGATTCTGCTGCTGGCGGTTGGCGTACTTCTCCGGGTTCATCAGCATGTCGTAGGCTTCGTTGAGTTCGTTCATCTTTTTCGCCGCGTCGGGGTCGTTCGGATGCAAATCCGGATGGCACTCCTTGGCTTTGCGGCGATACGCGCGCTTGATTTCATCTTGGCTGGCGGTTTCGGATACACCCAGCACTTTCCGCGGGTCTGTGACCATGCTCGTCAGCCTCCTTTCACCGGGGAATCGTCCCCATTTTCTTTGGTTGTGTTGCCGCTGTGCTTCTTCTGCTTTTCGGCGCGGCGGTGGAGGAACTCGTTGTAGCTCTGCCAGACACCCTCATAGAGGATGTTGCGCAGAATATCCGCATCGGAGACGATAGGCAGCGACTCAAACGCCACTGAGGCGTCGCCAAGCAGCAGCGTCAGCACGTCGCGCATATCCTCTGGCTGACGCCCCATCAGCAGCACGGGATTGTAGCTGTGCTTGCGCGTGTCGGCATCGTAATCACAGGCGGCATCCACCATGTAGATGAACCGCCCCAGCGACGCGCCGAACAGCCGCAGTGTGCGCGACCAGTAATCCTCCTCGCGCACGAACAGCGACGCCATCAGCGCCCCGAAGCAGTTTGCCGCCGCATCGGGGGAATCGCTGTGCGCCGCTTCCACCTCGCTCAGCGCCCGCAGGTTCTTCTCCAAATCGGCGCACTGGCGGGGATAATCCGCGCTGACCGCCTCGTAACGCTTTTTCAGCAGCTGCGCGGTCAGCCCGCCCGGCAGGGAGCGGTCGTCCTGCCAGTCGTCCAGCGCCTTGAAATACGCCAGCGCGATGGTCATATCGGCAGCGTAATCCGTCATCGACGTGCGGACGAAATCGTGCGCTTCCTTCGGGTGCGGCAGACAGCGCATCTGCCCGTGCGCTTCCGCCGGCTCATAGAGCGCGGAGAGGAAAATCGCCAGAAACGTCATGTCGTAGGTGAGCGTCATGCGGCCGCGGAAGCCGTGACGGTCGCCCAGCGATTGGCATAATCCGCAGTACCATGCCCGATAGCGCTTTTTCTGCGCCTCATCGAGCGATTCCAGACCGGGTCTGACATAGCCGAACATTGCTTACGCCCTTTCGTCGAACTTGTGCTGGCATTTGGGGCAGGTGACGTGTTTTTCACCGCAGCCGCGCTTGAGGCGCAGGCGCGTTTTGCACTGCGGGCAGCGGAAATACTTGTAGGTCTTTATGCCCCTGAGCCGCAGGAAAAACTGGCGGATTTCCGTCTGTGCGTGTCCCGTCTTGTCCATGAACTGGCGATTTTCCTCCTGCCGCTTGGCGACGTTGCGGCTCAGCATCCGCCACAGGGCATACACATAGCACAGCATGGACAGGAAACTCGCCAGCGGCAGGCGGAACAGCGAAAGCAAACTGAAAACGATAGCGGCGACGAGCGCTGTGAAGCCGAGATTATCCGGGCCGTTGCGCCCCTGCATCCAGTTCGCGAGGGCGTTCTGCATCTTCGAGAAAAAGGACATCGGTGATTTCCTCCTTTGCTTTCGGAGCATAGTATACACCCCGAATTTGAGCCTAATGTGAACAAATGAAGAAGAAACCGCAACAAATTCGGCGGATACCCGCATTTTTGCAATTTTCGGATTCACCTGCGCCCGCTGCATGCGTCTTGGCGCATTTTCATCCGAAAATCGCATGGTTTCAACCTATAAGAAATTCTGCGCCGATTGAAAAAAACCCTTCTTTGTGGTATGATAATTGCATGAGAGTTTCATGAGAAAATGAATGCGAGGTGCGTTGACGGTGCTGCTGCGGAATGGGCTGTTCTTTGCGGATGGTCATTTTTGGGAAAATTTGTGCGTCCGGCTGGAAAACGGGCGCGTGACAGCGATGGGCGAGGGCTTAGCGCCGTTGGCTGGCGAGGCTGTGATAGATCTGCAGGGGGATTTTGTCCTGCCGGGGTTCGTTGATGCGCACATCCACGCCTTCCGCGGGCATGACACGATGCAGGGCGAGGACGCGATTCGCCAGATGGCACGGGAGTTGTATCGGGAGGGCGTTGCGGCGTTCCTGCCGACGACCATGTCCGCCAGCGTGGAGGACACGCGCCGGGTGATTGCCGCCGTCCGCCGTGTGATGGATACGCCGGATCAGCGCGCCGCGCGGGTGCTGGGGGCGCACATGGAAGCGCCGTTCCTATCGCCGGAGAAAGCAGGGGCACAGCGGAAGGAGTTCTTTCTGCATCCGAACTGGGAGTCGTTCCTTGATCTGACAGGCGGCGACATTCAGGCAGTGCGCGTCATCACGATGGCGCCGGAGCTGCTCGGCGCGGAAGATTTCATCCGCAAGGCGGCGGAGAACGGCATCCACGTTTCCATTGGTCACACGGCAGCGACCGACGAGCAGGTGCATCAGGCGGCGGACTGGGGCGCGACCCGCGTCACCCACACCTACAACGCACAGACGCCGTTCACGCACCGTGCACCCGGCGTTCCCGGCGCAGCATTGACGGATGACCGCCTGTTTGCGGAGTTCATTGGCGACGGTGTTCACCTGCACGACGACGCGGTGAAGGTGCTTCTACGCTGCAAGGGGGCGGACAAAGCCGTTGCGATTACGGACAGCATGGAAGCAGCGGGCTTGCCGGACGGCGAATACGCCTTAGGCGGGCAAGCGGTCACGGTGCGCGGACACGAGGCGCGTTTGCACGACGGCACGCTGGCGGGCTCGGTGCTGCTGATGCGGCAGGCGTTCCAGAACCTGATGGCGCGCTACGGGCAGACGCCGGAAACGGCTGTGCGCATTTGCACGGAGAATCCCGCGCGTTCGATTGGCGCGTCAGGCTTCGGGACGATTTGCGTTGGGGCAAACGCGCCCCTCACAAGGTGGGGGAAGGATTTCGCTTGGAAGGGAATCCTTGGGTAAAGGAAATTTTGGGTTTTAGCATACTTGTCTTTCTTTTTCTGGCTGAATTTGATTGGAACAGGGGGAATCGCCTCTGCGGAGACGAAATCCCAGCGAAACACGCGGAAATTGCATGAAGAAGTCACCAACTCAATCGCGCGAAAGGGTCAAGGGGCAATGCCCCTTGCGGAGTCCAGAGGCAGAGCCTCTGGCTTGAAAGGAGGCTGCAACACCCATGATGAAAATCGACTTGAGCGGACAGTGGCAGGTGAAGCTGGACGCGGAAAAACAGGAGACCATGCCGCAAGCGTACCCGGAGACGATGATGCTGCCGGGGACAACATCGGCGGCGGGGCTTGGAATGCCGAATTCCGCCAAGGAAACGGGCTGCCTGACCGACGCATATCGCTTCGAAGGCGCGGTGTGGTTTATGCGCACGTTCACCGCGGGCGACTGGACGGGCGAGCAGACGATGCTCACGCTGGAACGCACCCGCAAAACCACCGTCTACCTCGACGGTCGCCCCATCGGGCATCAGGAGAGCCTCTGCACGCCGCACCGCTACTTCCTGCCGCCTGTGCACGCTGGAGAGCATACCCTTGTCATCCGCGTGGATAATACCGATTATCCCACGCGCGGCGGGCATTTGACCAGCCCGGATACGCAGAGCAACTGGAATGGCATCACCGGCGAAATCAGCCTGACTGTCGCTCATACACTGCTGACGGATTTGACCGTGCGCCCGGACTTGCGGCGCGGCTGCCTGCGCGTGCATGGGCATATCATCGGCGCGCCCGACGGTGTGGCGGGCATCGTGCTGCCGGGGCAGATGGAGCATCTGCTGCCGTACCGCCGGGGCGTGCTGGACGGGGAATGCCCGCTCAAGGGCAATGAAGCCTTCTGGGACGAAGCGCACCCCGAAATCCATACCATCTCTATTGATCTCGACGGAGACGTGTACGAAACGACATTCGGCTTGCGCGATGTGCGGACGGTCGGGCGGCGGCTGCTCATCAACGGGCGCGAAACCTTCCTGCGCGGCAAGGTTGATAATCTGCTGTACCCCAAAACCGGGTACACGCCAACTGACGTCGCGTCGTGGATGACGATTTTGGGCATTGCCAAGGAATACGGCATCAACCATTACCGCTACCATACCGCCTGCCCGCCGGATGCGGCGTTCACGGCGGCGGATCTGCTCGGCGTGTATATGGCGCCGGAGCTGCCGTTCTGGGGGACGGTCGCGGAAGAATGCGAAGAAGGCTACGACGAGCGCGAACGCGACTTCCTCTTCCAAGAGGGCTTCCGTATCCTGCGCGAATACGGGCATCATCCGTCGTTCCTGTGGCTTTCGCTGGGCAATGAGCTGTGGGGCAGCAAGGACGTGCTGAACCGCATGATGCGCGCCTACCGCGAGGCGGACGACACCAAGCTGTACAGCAGCGGCGCGAACAACTACCAGTTTGTACCGGATGTGCTGGACGAGGAAAATGTGTTCGTCGGCGTCAGGCTGGGGCGCGAACGGCTGATTCGCGGCAGCTACGCCATGTGTGACGCGCCGCAGGGCATCGTGCAGACGACCGCGCCGGAGTCCGTCAGCAATTATGATGCCAGCATCGTTCCGGAAACGCTGGGGCAGTCGGGTGAAGCCGGCAAGGTGCAGATTCAGTATGGCACGGGCGTGAAGGAAGTGGACGCGCAGTCCGCGGACGCCCTCATCCCGGATGTGCCCGTCATCAGCCACGAGGTTGGGCAGTATGTGTTCTATCCTGATTTCTCGGAGATTTCGCACTACACCGGGCCTCTGAAGCCGCGCAACATCGAAGCCATGCGCGAGAAGCTGGAACGGGCGGGGCTGTACGGCGAGCATGAAGCCTTCTTCCGGCAGACGGGGCATCTGGCGGTAGACTGCTACAAGCGGGAAATCGAGACGCTGCTGCGGTCGCGTGAAGTATCCGGTTTCCAGCTGCTGGATTTGCAGGACTACACCGGGCAGGGGACGGCACTTGTCGGCGTGCTGAACGCGATGATGGAGAACAAGGGGCTGATTTCCGCCGAGGAGTGGCGCGAGTTCTGCGCCGGAACGGTTGTGCTGGGCGAATTTGCGTCGTTCACGGGCATGATGGGCGAGGACATCCGTTTTGATGTGCAAATCAGCGAATGCGACCCGGAGAAGCAGCATACCTGCATCCGCTGTACCCTCATGGACGGTGAGCGCGAACTGTACGCCTGCGACGTGACGCCGGGTGCGCGGCATGGGCGGCTGACGGACGCAGTGTCCGTCACGTTCCCGGCGGAGTGCTATCGGGACGCCATGCAGGAGCGCATCATGCGCTTGACCGTCGTGCTGACACTGGAGGATGGCACGCGCAATCATTACCCGATTTGGCTGATTCCGCCAATTGACATCCGCATCACCCGCGAGGGCATCGAGAAGGACGGGCGGATGGTGGCGTTTGTATCCGCAGAAGAGAAGGCGGACGGCGCGGCGATTGTTGTGCCGAGCGCGGAAGGGCAGCTTCCGGCGGAATACTGCACGGATTTCTGGTGCTACCCGATGTTCCGTTCAATCAGCGAGAGCATGGGCAAGCCTGTGCCGGTCGGGACGATGGGACTGTCCATCGACACCGCGTCGCCGCTGCTGAAGCGGTTCGCGCAGGAGGATTACACCACCCCCGTGTGGTACGCTATCCTGCAAACGGCGCATGTGCAGCGCCTTCCGGCGGACATTCACCCCGCGGTGCAGATGATTGACAATACGGAACGCTGTGCGCGGCTGGGCATCCTCTATCAGCAGGATGGCGTGTGGCACTTGACGGCGCGCTTGTGGGAAAAGCCGAATGACCCGGCGGTGCGCGTGCTGGCGTGGTCGTTGTGGGAGGCGCTGAAATGACGCTGATTTACCCCGCGACGGCGGATGCGTTCCGCTGCATTGCGGACGCTTGCCGCCACACCTGCTGCAAGGGCTGGGAAATCGACATTGACCCGGACACGCGGGCGAAGTATGCTGCCATGACGGGTGAAATCGGGCAGCGGCTGCGCGACGCGATTGCGGACACGCCAGACGGTGCTTCTTTCCGCCTGCGGGAGGATGAACGCTGCCCGATGCTGAATGACAGCGGCTTATGCGACATCATCACCGCTTGCGGCGAAGGGGCGCTGTGCCAAATCTGTGCTGACCATCCGCGCTACCGCAACGAGTTTTCGACATTCACCGAAGTTGGCTTCGGGCTCTGCTGTGAAGCGGCGGCGGATTTGACCCTGCACTGGCCACAGCCGATGACGTGGCATACGCAGGGCGGCGGCACACGTCCGCAGGGGTCGTCGGAGGAAGAAGCGCTGCTGCAGGCGCGGGCGGCACTCATCCGCATCATGCAGGACAGAACACGCGGCATTCCTGCCCGGCTGAATGCCTTGTGTGAAGCGGTAGGCACGGTAATGCCAACGCGTACGGCAGCGGAATGGGCGGACTTCCTGCGGACGCTGGAGCGCCTTGATCCGACGTGGGACGCGGTGCTGGCGCGGCTGACGAATGCGCCGGACGATTTGCCGGATTTTTCCCCGCTGGCGGTGGAGCAGTTCACGGTGTACCTGCTGCATCGGCATGTGCCGGGGGCGCTGCTGGATGACGATTTGCCGGGGCGGGTGCTGTTTTGTGCGGTATCGGGGATGCTGTTCCTGCGCCTGTCGACGCTGCTGGGCGAAAACGAAGCGGCGCGGATGTACTCATCAGAAATCGAATACTCGGAGGAAAACCTCTGCTCGTTTCTGGATGAGCTGGATGCAGCAGAGGACGAATAGTTTTCATCAAGCAAAAACAGGCATCTGAAGCATGTGCTTTCGCTTCGGATGCCTGTTTATACTATTTCCAAATGAGAATGCGCCAAGATGCGCCGCGAATTTTTCGCTCTGGCTAACGGGAGTGGAATGCAGCGTAGCAGCGCTACGCTAAATGGAACGACCGGACGACAGAGCGGAAAAGGCGCAAGCAGATGGCGCAGGTGAATTTGGAAATAGTATTACATGTCAGCTTGCGCTGTATTTGTGCAGCGCACGGGTGATATCACCGTGAATCAGCACGCTGAGCCGGTCAATAATCGCCGTTGGATCTTCCTTCATGCCCTCGCGAATCCAGTTCAGCATCAAGCCGACAAACGCGTATTTGTAGAAGTCGGCAATGAACGCCTTGTCACGGTCACTGACGGACAGCCCGACGGCTTTTTCCTCAACCACGCCAATCAGCAGGTCGTACGTCAGCTGATAGAGATAGCGCTCCAAATGCTCGCGGCTGATAGAGTGGTAGACGTTCAGGACGAACGTTTTGTTTTCCAAGACAAGATGGAAGATGTTCAGGAAGCCTTGCTGCCATGTGCTGTACGTCTTGTTGCCGGCAAGCGCGACGCTCGCATCTTCTTGACACGTCCACTCTACCAAGTCGTATATATCTGCAAAATGGTAGTAGAACGTCATCCGGCTGACACCACAGTCCTCAGCAATATCGTTGATGGTGATTTTGCTCAGCGGCTTCGTTTGCAGGAGCTTTTTCAGGCTTTGCGCTAAGGCGCGTTTTGTGGTCTGCGACATGCTTCACCTCATTGATGCGGCGGGAGACGGCGGCGCTTTATTTCTTTGTCCAGCGCGCGCAAGGCGTCCCGCGAGTTAGGGAGTGCGGCAATTGCGGCGCGTATCTCGGTCAGCATGTAATCCGGTATGGCGCGGAGTGTTTCCGGCGCGTCGGCAATGTGTGCGGCAAGAAGCCGAAGCACCTCGGCATCATCCGGCGCATTGCCCATTTCATCTGCACCTTCGAATGAAGCATCGTTCAGATGGTCGTAAAGTTCGTCCAGCAGTTCATCTATCGGCGTCATGTCCGCCTGCACATTAACGGGAATACCCAATTGCTTGGCAATCGGTGTAATGAATGCCGTTGTGCGGTCATCCGCTGACCAAAACTCACGGGGAAGACCGTGCTGCTGGAGCAGGGGAAGGAAATCAGCGGAGAAGTGGGGAGCGTATTCGTCGATTTTGCGCGGCGGTGTGAGCGTCAGCACTTTGCCGCTGCCGGTATCGACAACACAGAGCAAATAAGGAAAATATGGCACTTGGGCTGGTTTGGCCTGAACAGGGGTGGGGGACATAAACACCGCCAGCGCCCACGGTGCACAGGGCTTCTTGCGCTTCTTCAGCCGCGCCAGCGCCAGTTCATCCTCAATTTTGCCCGCCGGGAGTGCCGGCGCGTCGGGCTTTTGCAGCGTGTAGGAATCCCAGCGATAGCCGTCGGGGGTTGCGGTCAGCAGGGGAATCGGGTGCGTGAATGGGTCGCCCTCAATCAGCCCCAAGGCAAGAGGGTCTTCTGTGCTGAGGCGACGCGATATTTCCAGCAGGGCATCCATTGCTTCCAATAGATGCTGCTGCTCGGTTTCGTCAGTCAGCGCCCACGGCATGCGCGATGGACGATAGCGATGGAAAACCGGAAAATTGTGCTGCCCGCGCAGGGAAATGCCGTGTGCTTTGGCGTAAGCGCGGACGGGCTTTGCCTCCTTCGCGAGGATTTCCTGCGCATTCTCGAAGGACACCTGAATGCAGTCCTGCCCGAGCATGCATTCCTCCGCTCGATGGCGCGGCAGAACGCGCATGTCTGTGGTCATGAGTTTGTCAAGCGCGTACAGACCGTCCGTGAGGGAATAAAGCGCCAGCGCCAGATGCGTGCCGTTGCGCCCCATGACGGAGCAGCACGCAATTTCACCATCAGAAAAGCGAACTGCAAAAATATGCGTATCAAACAAATATTGCCATGGCTTTGCGGCACGGATGGCAAATGCGCGGTCAAACAGCACGTCTGTGTTCATCGTCGGGTGCCCTCCTACGTCCTTTTCTTCAGTATACCATAAAAGCAGGGAACAGGCAAGAAGACGACGAAAAATATGAAAGCGTCAAGATGCGCCGCAAATCTGGAAAGCGTATAAAGAAACACAAAAAAAATCCTCCGCTGTTAGAGCGAAGGATGATGCACCTCCGACGGGATTCGAACCCGTGTTTTCGCCTTGAGAGGGCGGCGTCCTAGGCCACTAGACAACGGAGGCAAACGCTGGGGAACTAGGATTTGAACCTAGACAATACGAGTCAGAGTCGTAGGTGCTGCCATTACACCATTCCCCATTGGCACTTCAACGATTGACTTGCGCCACTCGCTGACTGCGAAAATGATTATACCACGCTTTACCCCGCCTGTCAAGAGGGAAATTCACTTTTTTTCGCAATTTCTGCGTGCTTTTGCATGGAAACGCATCCGCGCGGATACAATACGCGGAAACAGGCGCATGGAGGTGTAAAAAGCGGATGAAAACGATGGTGGGCGACGGCAATTTGGCAGCGGCACAGGTGGCATACGCGCTCAGCGAAACGGCAGCGGTTTACCCGATTACGCCGTCTACGCCGATGGCAGAGAACTGTGACGAGTGGGCGCACATGGGCAAACGCAACGTGTTCGGGCAGAAAATGCGGCTGACGGAGATGCAGAGCGAGGGCGGCGCGGCGGGCGCGCTGCACGGGATGCTCTCGGCGGGAGCGCTGGCGACGACCTTCACCGCGTCGCAGGGGTTACTGCTGATGCTGCCGGATATGTGCAAAATTTCGGGCGAGCTGCTGCCGGGGGTGATGCACGTCGCGGCGCGGGCGCTGGCGTACCACGCATTGTCCATTTTCGGCGACCACAGCGATGTGATGGCGGTGCGCAGTGCAGGCTGGGGGATGCTCTGCGCGGCATCGGTGCAGGAAGCGGCGGATTTGGCGGTCGTGGCGCATCTGAGCGCGATGGCGGGCAGTGTGCCAATGCTGCATTTCTTTGACGGCTTCCGCACGAGCCATGAAATCCAGCGGTTCGAGGCGCTTGACGAGGATGAATTACGCGGACTGCTGCCGCAGACGCAAATCCGGCAGTTCCGGGCGCGCGCCATGAACCCGGAGCATCCGCATCAGCAGGGGACGAGCCAGAATCCGGACGTGTATTTTCAGGGGCGGGAAGCGGCGAACCCATATTATTTCGCCCTGCCGGAAATCGTGCAGGACACGATGAACCGCGTCGCGGCGCTGACGGGACGCCCACTGCGCCTGTTCTCCTACACCGGCGTGCCGGACGCGAAGAAGGTGCTGGTGCTGATGGGGTCGGGCGCGGAGACGGCGGAGGAAACCGCGCGGGCGCTCATGCGGACGGGGGAGAAGGTCGGCGTGGTGCGGGTTCGGCTGTTCCGTCCGTTCTCGGCAGAAGCGCTGCTGACGGCTATCCCGGAGAGCGCGGAGCGGATCGCTGTGCTTGACCGCACGAAGGAGTCCGGCGCACTCGGTGAACCGCTGTATTTGGACGTGAGCGCGGCGCTGTTTGCTGCCGGGCGGACGGCAAAGGTCTGCGGCGGACGGTATGGGCTGGGCAGCAAGGAGTTCACACCCGCAATGGTCAAGGCTGTGTTCGACGCGCTGGACACGATGGAAGCCGGGCAGCACTTCACCGTCGGCATCGACGACGATGTGACGCACTTGTCCCTGCCGATAGACGCGCATTTTGCCTTGCCGGACGAGGGCGTTATCAGCTGCAAGTTCTTTGGGCTGGGTGCGGATGGCACGGTTGGAGCAAACAAGAGTGCCATAAAAATGATGAGCGCGCAGACGGATCGGCAGGTGCAAGCGTATTTTGCGTATGACTCCAAGAAATCCGGCGGGTACACGGTTAGTCATTTGCGGATAGGGGAAGCGCCGATTCGCGCGCCGTACCTGATTGGGCAGGCGGACTTTCTCGCGTGCCATCAGCCGACGCTGATGAATCTGGACGTGGTGGCGCAGAGCGTCAAGCCGGACGGCACGGTGCTGCTGAATCTCCCGGACGGCATGGAGATTCCCGCGAAGCTGCGCCGGAGCATTGCGACGCGCCATGCACTGCTTTACACCATCGACGCGGACGCAATCGCGGCGCAGTGCGGCTTGGGCGGGCGCATCAACACGGTCATGCAGACGGCTTTCTTCCAATTAAATGCCTTTTTGCCGGAAAAGCAGCGGCAGCAGCTGCTGACCGAATCGGTTCAGGCGGCATATGCGAAGAAGGGCGAGCGGGTCGTCGCGGCGAATCTGAATGCAATTGCGAAGACGGCGGATGCGCTGCGACGAGTGGACGTGCCGCCGGAATGGGTGGAACTGCCTGATACGCCGGAGGATGCGCCGCAATCAGCAGTCGAAGCCTTCATGCGCCCGGTGCTGCGCCAGCAAGGAGACATGCTGCCGGTGTCCGCCATGGACGCGCGCGGGTTTGCGCCGCTGGGCACGAGTCGGCTCGAAAAGCGCGGCATTGCGCGGCAGATTCCGCAGTGGCGGGCGGAAGTGTGCATCCAGTGCGGACTGTGCAGCCTTGTCTGCCCGCATGGGTGCATCCGCACGTTCTACCCGCTGGCGGAAACGGCGCTCCCGGCGGATTTTCACACGGTTCGGGCGAAGGGCAAGGCGTTTTCCGGGCGGAATTTCCGCGTGCAGGTGTCGCCGCTGGACTGCACGGGATGCGAAAACTGCGCGCGGACGTGCCCTGCGAAGGACAAGGCGCTGATGATGCGCCCCGCGGCGGAAATGGCGCAGGAGCAGGCAAACTGGAATTTCGCCGTGTCGCTGCCGGAAACGGCGATCGGGGAGGCGGACACCATCCCGCTCTCGCAGGCGAAAACGCCGCTGTTCGAGTTTTCGGGCGCGTGTGCGGGATGCGGCGAAACGCCGTATATCAAGCTGCTGACACAATTGTTCGGTTCGCACTTGATGATTGCCAATGCTACGGGCTGCTCGTCCATCTACGCCGGGAGCGCGCCCAGCTGCCCCTATACCGTCAACCAGAAAGGGCAGGGCGTGGCGTGGGGCAACAGCCTGTTTGAGGATAACGCGGAATTTGGCTTCGGGCTGTATCTGGCGATGAAGCACCGACGGGCACATCTGGCGGAGCAGGTCGAGACGCTGGCGGCACAGTGCCCGGAATTGGCGGAATCGTGCCGCGCGTGGCTGGGCAGTCGCGAGGATACGGCGCTCTCGGCACAGGCGGGGGACGCGCTGCTGGCGGCGTGCGAGACGCTTTCACATCCGCTGGTGAAGGAAATTGCGGATTCGGCGGACTTGCTGGCGGCCAAGAGTGTATGGCTCATCGGCGGCGATGGATGGGCGTTTGATATTGGCTTCGGCGGGCTTGACCATGTGCTGGCATCGGGCGAGAAGGTGCGGGTGCTTGTGCTGAACACGCAGGTGTACTCCAATACGGGCGGACAGGCATCGAAGGCGACCCCGGCGGGTGCAGCGGCGCGGCTCATGTCCGGCGGGAAATCCGGCGCGGAGAAGGATTTGGGGCTGATGGCAATGACCTACGGGCATGTGTACGTTGCGCAGGTGGCGATGGGCGCGAATCCGAATCAGCTGCTGAAGGCCATGCGCGAGGCAGAGGCGTGGGACGGCGCGGCGCTCATCATTGCCTATGCGCCCTGCATTGCGCACGGGATTGACATGCGCGACGTGCAGGAAATCGAGAAGGACGCCGTGAAATGCGGGTATTTCCCGCTGTACCGCTATCATCCGGCGAATGGGCTGATGTTGGACAGCAAAGCGCCGGACGGGGATTTTCAGGCGTTCCTGATGCGGCAGGGGCGGTTCGAAGCGCTGCGACGGAGCGATCCGGAGAAGAGCGAGAGCCTCTGCCAAATGGCGGAAGAAGCGGCGCGGCGGCGCTGGAACCTGCTGGAAATGCTGAAAAATCGGAAAATGCCGTAAAACTGCATCTGAAACAGACAATTTCAAAGGGAAACAACTGTTTTCATGTCGGAAAAAGAGCGGCAACAGACCGAATACACCAACGAAAACGTTGTCTGACGAAAATTGCCGTGTAAGGAACTTGCAGATCAGTTTCTGATAGATTTAGGCAGTTTTAATAAAGAAATGCGGCAAAACCTTGCACAAATCTTGTATATCATATGGTTTGAACTTGACAAATGACGCGCCGAAAGCTATAATGGATTTACAAGTGCGGAAATGTCTGCCCTTAATCCGGGCAAAGACGAAAACGCTTTCGTAAACCTCGAAGACTTACGAAAATGTTTCGCCGACAGGCATCAGGCACAATCAGCTTCTCTAAGGAGGAATCATCATGAATTGCACCAAGAAGTTTCTTGCACTGCTGATGGTGCTGGCGATGGCGCTGGGCATGACCGCTGTGGCGGAATCTACGGCGGCGTCTCCTGTGGCATCTCCGGTGGCATCTCCCGTGGCGGGCGAAGTCGAACCGCTCTCTACGGCGTTCCTGATGTATGCCGACGCCAACTGGAAGTACCAGTGGTGGCACGACGGCTCTGAGCCGGCGGAGGGCGTGAAGGTGACCGAGGCGGCGATTACCGGCGAGGGTTCCTACACCGTAGGCCTTGACTTCACCGGTACGCCCGAAGGCGCGGCGAGCGGCATTGCGTTCGCGGCCATCGGTCTGGAGAACGGCGAAAAGGCGCTTCCCGGCTGGACGATTCGCGTGGACGAAATCCGCGTGAACGGTCAGCCCATCGAAGCGAAGAAGGGCTACACCTCTTCTGACGACGGCATCATTACCCGCTCCAACATCTACAACGAATGGGTCAGCGAGCTGCCCGCCGACGCGCGTTCCTGGGACGGCGTGACCGAGGATGCGAACTGGATAACCGTGGACAAGGCGGCATTCGAGCGCGTGGAAAACGTCGAGGTTGATTTCACGCTCTTCCGCTATGGCGCTGACATGGCGTACATCATGTTCGCCGACTCTTCTTGGACGAGCCAGTACTGGGGCACGGACGATTCCGCTGTGAAGGCGACCAACGCGACCGTGACCGGCGCGGGCGACTACACCGTGGGTCTGGACTTCACCGCAACTGAAGCGGGCGCGGCTTCCGGCGTTGCCTTTACCGCGCTGGGCATCAAGCACGGCGAAAAGCTCTTCCCCGGCATGTCCATCAAGCTCAACGATATCCGTATCAACGGCGAATCCGTTGCGTTCACCAAGGGCTACACCTCCTCTGACGATGAGGTGGAAACCCGCATGAACATCATGAACGAATGGGTTGCCGAAGTTCCCACTGACGCTTCTGTCCGCTCCTACGACAAGGACCTGACGGGCGTGTCTCCTGTCATCGTGGACAAGGCGGCGTTTGAATCCGTCAAGACCTACGAAATCGACTTCACCCTCGTGCCCAAGACGGACACGGCGTTCCTGATGTTCGCCGACAGCGATTGGGCGACCTCCGCGTGGAATCCCGGCGAATTTGCAGAGGGCAACGCTGTGACCGTGGACGGCCCCGGCACCTACACCCTGTCCCTTGATTTCTCCGGCGTTAAGGGCGGCGAAATCCCTGGTGTTGCGTTCATGGCGGTCGGCATTGCGAACGGCGAAGCGACCTTCCCCGGCTACTTCATCGACATCACCGAAGTCAAGGTCAACGGCGAAGCAATCGAACTCGGCAAGGACTTCACCACGACCGACGACGGCATCGTGACCCGCTCCAACATCTGGAACGAATGGGTGACGGACATCCCGGCGGAAGCCCGTGTGGCGGACGGCGACCTCGAAGGCGTGACCGCGAAGATCGCGACGGCGGAAGCGCTCTCCGGCATCAAGACCATCGACGTGACCTTCGACTACATCTACGGTGTGCCGCCGGTTGTGGAAACCGAACAGCCCCTGACCGAAGATGAAGTGAAGGAACTGACCTCCAAGACCTACGGCGCGTACATCGCCGTGCAGTCTGACCCGAACTACATCTTCCGCAACGACTGGGAGGAACCCTCCTACGGCCGCGACGCGGACAACGATGTGTTCACCAAGCTGGCGAAGACCAACAACGACGGCACGATTACCGATTACGGCGCGACGTTCGAGGATGCGGTCATCTCCGGCAACGGCACCTACACCTGCTCCATGACCACGGGCGACATGGGCTTCGGCGAGGATACGGCGTTCCACTTCTTCCGCGTCTCCACCGACATTCCGTCCAAGCTGGTCAAGGAAGGCTACGTTACCATTTCTGATGTGACCATCAAGATTGGCGAAGGCAAGACGCAGTCCGGCGTTGTGGTGGATACCTCCGGCGATTGGGTGAAGCTGATTGTTGAGGACAACTACAACAACATCAAGGCGGACGGCGTTGTGCTGACCGCGCCCGCCCCGAACACCACGACGGTTATTACCTTCACGGTCTCCGGTCTGGCGGAGTAATCCTGCACTACTTTCCTCTGGCGCGCTCTCCGGCTTCGGCTGGGGAGCGCGCCAAGGGGATTCCTGCCTTTGCCATAGTCGCGCTGATGGATGAACGCTGGACGGCTGTCTGCCAGCGCTCATCCATCAATGCGCGGCTGGTCAAAGCAGAGGAGCGTCACGAAGAAAGAAACGAGGGGATACCATGCAGGCGACGATTTCAGCCAAATCCGGCGGACAGGCGATTTGCGTCCGGGAAAAGACGAACTGGGCGCTGATTATCATCCGCATCCTGACCGCGTTTGCCGGGCTGATGATCTTCTTCCCGGAGGTCAATCCCGGTCGACTGATGTCGGACATCAACGCGAATACTTCGCTGTTCACCGCCGCGATTTCGTACAGCACGCTGACGGACAGCTTTGCCCGCCCGCTGCGTATGGGCTGGGTGCAGCCGTGGCACTTCTACCTCATCATGGGCGGCTGTGCGCTGCTGATGCTTGGCATCATCCTGAGTGCAATCGGCGCGTGCATGTCGCTGGGCAATCACCGCATGAAGCGCGCAGCCGTCAAACTTCCGCTGATCGGCTCGGTGCTGATGCTTGGCGGCATCGGAACGCTGGTGTACTTGAACAGCATCCTGCCGGCGCTGGAAAAGGCAGACCGCCTGAAGCTGATGACGCCGACCGGCGCAATCGCCTTCTGGGCGGTGCTGGGGGGGCTGCTGCTCGTATTCAGCATCGTGAGCATGGTCACTATTCCCAAGGACATGGAAGAAAAGATGGAAATGGAGGAGAAATACCGCCTGTTCCTGATGTTCCTGCCTGTTCTGATTCTGACGGTCATCTTCTGCTACCTGCCGCTGTACGGCTGGCGCTATGCGTTCTTTGATTATAAGGTCGGCGACGCGCTGAGCAGCGAGAACTTTGTGGGCCTCAAGTGGTTCAGCTACCTGTTCTCCAACGGCGCAACCCGCAATGACCTTGTGCGCGTGCTGCGCAACACGCTGATTATGTCTGGCTTGGGTATTGCAACGAGCTGGCTGCCGATTGCCTTCGCCGTTTTGCTGGCGGAACTGCGTTCGACGAAGTTCCAGCGCGTTGTGCAGACCCTGACGACGATACCGAACTTCATCTCATGGGTTCTGGTGTACGCGATCGCGTTTGCTATCTTCTCCACCGACGGCTTCATCAACTCCTTCCTGCGCAACGTCATGGGGCAGACCGCGACGACAGACTATCTTGCCAGCGCGGATTTCATCTGGCTCAAGATGCTGCTGTGGGGCACATGGAAGGGCTTGGGCTGGAGCGCTATTGTCTACATCGCGGGCATTGCGGGCATTGACCAGCAGCTGTACGAAGCCGCGAAGGTGGACGGCGCGAACCGCTTCCAGTGCATCCGCCACATCACGATTCCCGGCTTGATGCCCACTTACATGGTCATGCTGCTGATGGCGATTGCGGGTATGCTCTCCAACGGCATGGAGCAGTACCTCGTTTTCGAGAATCCGCAGAACAGCGCAACCATCGAGGTGCTGGACTTGTATGTCTATCACAGCGGCATTAAGAGCGGCTTGATTCCGCTTTCCACGGTCGTCGGCGTGTTCAAGAGCCTGATTGGCGTGCTGCTGCTCTTCGGCGCGAACGGCATCTCCAAGGGCGTGCGCGGCGAAAGCATCATTTAAGGAGGCGGAGAAGCAATGAGCAACACCGAAGTCATGAAGCAATCCGCCGTCAAACTGGCGGGCAAACACCCGAAGAACAAGATTCACCGCACAGCGGGCGACATCGCGTTTGATGTTTTCCTGTACATCCTCTTTGTGGCTTTCACAATTCTGTGCGTTTTCCCGTTCTATTACCTGTTCATCAACACCATTTCCAGCAATGACGCGGTGGCGGGCGGCTTGGTCAACTTCTGGCCGGTCGGCATCCACTTCCAGAATTACCTTGCCCTGCGCGATGTGGCGGACTTGGGTTCGTCGGTCATCGTGACGGTGGCGCGTACGATTCTGGGCACAGCGCTGATGGTGATTGTCAGCGCGTGGGCGGGCTATCTGGTCACGAAGCAGAAGATGTGGCATCGGTCGCTGATGTACCGCGCGCTGGTCATCACCATGTACTTCAACGCGGGCCTGATTCCGTGGTACATGAACATGCTGATGCTGGGTCTGACGAACAACTTTCTCGCCTACATCCTGCCGGGCATGATTGCGCCGTACAACATCATTCTGGTGAAGACGTATATTGAGTCGATTCCGGCGTCGCTGGAAGAATCCGCGGTCATTGACGGCGCGAACACGCCGACGGTGTTCCTGAAGATTATCCTGCCGCTCTCCATTCCGATTCTGGCGACGATTTCGATTTTCGGCGCGGTCGGCAACTGGAACTCGTTCCAAGACTCGCTGCTGCTGATGTCCTCCCGGCCGGAGCTGTACACCTTGCAGCACCGCCTGTATGTGTACCTGAACCAGTCCTCGAACCTGTCGGCGCTGGTCAACGGTTCGGGCGGCATGTCCACGCAGGCGGCGGCGAACATGCTGAACACGCGCGTTATCAAGTACACGGTCGCCATGGTGTCGATTATTCCGATTCTGCTGGTGTACCCGTTCATGCAGCGCTTCTTTGTTAAGGGAATCATGCTGGGGGCCGTGAAGGGCTAACCCGGCTGGTGATAGTTACTTCAAATACGGAAAGGAGAATCTTGCAAATGCGCAAATTGACCCGACTCTTCGCCCTGATGCTGGCGCTGACCATGCTTCTGGGCGCTCTGCCTGCGCTGGCAGAAGAACCCGCAAATCCCTCTGGCATCCCGTACTACAAGGTGACCAGCGACCTGTACGATTTCATCGACATGGACGGCGCGCCCATCCAGATTGAAATTTACAGCCAGCTGGCGAACTACTCCGGCCGTCAGACTGGCTGGGGCGCTGCGCTGATGAAGGATCTGTTCAACGTTGAACTGGTCATCATTCCTGATCAGGATGGCACTTACCAGACCCGCACGCAGTCCGGCAACCTCGGCGACATCGTCGTCTGGGGCGCGAACGGCGAAGACTACAAGCAGGCGATTAAGAATGGCCTGCTGCTGGAGTGGGACGAGGACGACCTTGCGGAGACGTATGCGCCCTACATCTGGGCGAACTATCAGGATGCGCTGGCGTCCAATCGTCTGGTGTCCGAAGATGATAACAACCTGTACGGCTTCGGCATGGACGTGGCGACCTCCCGTCAGGGCCATAAGTCCTTCATGTACTCCTGGGATCTGCGCTGGGATCTGTATTCTCAGCTCGGCTACCCGGAAGTCAAGAATCTGGACGATTTGATTGCGGTCTTCAAGCAAATGAAGGAAATCTGCCCCACCGATGAGCTGGGCAACGAGACGTATGCGGCGTCCCTCTGGCCTGACTGGGACGGCAACATGGTCATGTACGTCAAGGCGATGGCGACGGCGTACTATGGCTATGACGAACTCGGCTTCGGTCTGTACAACCCCACGAATGGCGAATTCTACGATGCGCTGGATGAAAACGGCCCGTACATCGAGATGCTGCGCTTCTTCAACCAGCTCTATCGCGCTGGGCTGCTTGACCCGAACTCCATGACGCAGACCTACGACGAAATGAGCCAGAAAGTCAAGAACGGCGGCGTGTTCTGGGGCATCTTCAACTATGCCTCCTCCATGGTCTACAACACGGACAAGCATCTGGGCGAAGGCAAGATGATGTATGCGCGTGTGCCGGACGAAGCGAACCCCATCGTCTACGGTCTGTCCACGCTGGGCGGCAACCGCATCTGGTCTGTCGGCTCGAAGGCGGCGTATCCGGAACTGTGCCTTGCGATTCTGGACTTCTTCGCGACTCCCGAAGGCTCGATGACCATGTGGTACGGCCCGCGCGGTCTGATGTGGGACTATGACGAAAACGGCGGCATGTACTTCACCGAGCTGGGCGACATCTGCAACAAGGACACCAAGCATGACCTGAACGGCGTTGTGTGGACGTCCCCCTACACGGGAAAGCAGTACACCCTGTCCGGCAACTTCAACGACGGCTGCATTCAGGCGAACAACACCACTTACAGCAAGGACGCCATCAACCCCGACGGCAAGCTGGGCGAAACGTTCAACAGGGACACTTGGGTTTCCATCCTGAACGCGGTTTCCTACCCGATTCAGGAGGACTGGCGCAACTGGTCCGGCGCGGTGCTGGCTGACCCGTACTTCGAGTCCATCGGCAAGTACACCATCATGCCCGATCTGCCTTACTCCGAGTCCGTGAAGGATGACGAACTGAAGGTGAAGTGGGAGCAGTGCGCCAAGAGCATCAAGAACAACAGCTGGCTGGCGATTTATGCGAAGGCGGACGGCGAGTTCAACATGCACATCCGCAACATGATTACGCAGTGCAACAACTACGGCTATGCGGACTGCCTCGAATGGAGCAAGGGCGAAGCGGCGACCAAGTGGCGCCTGACGCAGGAACTCAACGCGGTTGGGCAGGAGTAAGCAATCCTTGGAAACAAAAAGCAGGGGTGCGTGAGAAGCGCATCCCTGTTTTTTAGGTGGATGTTTTGTTGGTTTGTGTTGTTGACAGTTTATGATTCGCAATTTGTTTTTTGCGATGCAGGGGTTTCGCCTCTGCGGAGGCGAGGAGGGGGCAATGAAAACAGACGAAGTCTGCGGTCGCCCCCTTGACCCCTTCGCAGTGCACACCCGTGTTTCTTGGTTTTGCATGTTGCATGAGGACGAAAGGTACACTAACTAAAAACTTTCAATAAAAACCAATTAACTTGGGTGGCGCCGAAGGTTTCCAAAGGGCGATCGGAAAGCCCTTTGGTCGCGTCCGCAGACGCGAAACCCTGCATAAACACGCGGACACAGTATGCAGAAGTCACCAACTGAATCGCGAAAAGGGTGTCGAGAGGGTCGAAGACCCTTCGCGGGTGCAGGGCAGCGCCCTGCTGGGGTCAAGGGGCAAAGCCCCTTGGGTCTCCCTCAC
>ERZ772879.556-NODE-556-length-29359-cov-79.819240_pt1 | contig 29359 bp, 19 predicted proteins | sample MGYA00580582_ERZ772879 | MGnify/ENA primary metagenome ERZ772879 (study PRJEB29015, sample SAMEA2737682) | human gut metagenome | biome: human gut; feature: human-associated habitat; material: faeces | place: China | collected 2012 ... | reverse complement strand
TCTGCCGCACCTCGCTCGCCGTATCGGCACTTAGAATTATGCGGTATTGCCTTAGCAATTATAAGGTAAGAACCGGCGCTTTACTTACAAAGAATAAATAATAATGAGTCATGGTGGTGGAACGCGGCGCGGTGAACCGCTCAAAAATAGTAAGCTTGTTGCGTATCGGAAAGTATGTGATGGAACATGAAGCTGATTTGTGAGGGGACGATGCTTGCCATCGTCCCGTGGGCCTATCTGCATTGCAGCTTTCAAAATTGTATTATGCCGTACTCTACGATGGTGGTGCGGTCCCCAGGCCGGGCCGAATGCCAGGCACCACAATTATTCGCAGATTTTGCGGGTTTCCCCAAAAAATCTACTAACGATACCGGCGGTTTTATGTGATAATAGAATCATCGAACAACTTCCGAACCGCAAAAACCTTTGGCAACACCGCACAATTCCCGCCTTGCGGCTTAAGCACCGCTCCGGCGGCTACGGCACGGCATCTGCGTTGCCAAAATGCTCGATAAGACATCCAGTATTATCTGCGCTTTTGGCTTAGCATCTGCCGCACCTCGCTCGCCGTATCGGCACTTAGAATTATGCGGTATTGCCCTTTGTAAAACACGGAACCAACATGACGCAAGCCCAACGTATTTCAGGGAAACACTTCACCCAGTCTGGTATCCAACCCCACCCAAACTGAACGAATGGCCCCACATTCCCGGAAAAATTGTTGGAGCAAAACATTCATTTTATTGAAACAAGGAGAAACAACGCTATGGAAAATAAATCTTTGCTGTACCCCTGCGCTTCCGCTGCACGCCGCGTTATCAGCCTGGATGGCATGTGGCGCTTTGAGTTCGACCCCGAAAGCAACGGTATGGATGCCGGCTGGGGTGTCGGACTGCCCAACCCGATCTCGATGCCAGTCCCGGCTTCGTTCTGCGATTTCTTTACTGATAAGGAGTCCCGCGAATACTGCGGCGATTTCTGGTACGAAACCGATTTCTTTGTTCCGGGTGAATGGAGCGGCAAGGATGTTGCCATCCGCTTCGGTTCTGTCACCCACCGCGCCCGCGTGTTTGTGAACGGCGTGGAAGTTGCCAACCATGAGGGCGGCTTTTTACCCTTTGATGCCAACGTGACCGAGATTGTGCGGTACAACCAGTACAACAAGCTGACTGTGTTGGCCAACAATGAACTGAACGAGTACATGCTGCCCGCAGGCCAGACCAACACCCTTTCTAACGGAAAAAAGGTTGCGGCACCGTATTTTGATTTCTACAATTACGCGGGTATCCACCGCCCGGTCAAGCTGCTGGCCTTGCCCAAAGAGCGTGTTCTGGATTTTGAGGTGACCCACCGCCTGGTGGACGGCGGTGCCGAGGTAGACTATACCGTAACCACGAATGGCAGCCATGATGTGACGGTGGAAGTGCTGGATGGCACCACCAAGGTGGCCGAAGCCAGCGGCAAAACCGGCACTTTGAAAATCACCAATGCTAAGCTGTGGAATGTGCACGCCGCTTACCTGTACAACTTCGTCATCCGCATTACCGATGGCCACGCCGTGATCGATGAATATTTTGACAAGATCGGCATCCGTACCTTTGAAGTTAGGGATGGCCACTTCCTGCTCAACGGCAAACCGGTGTATCTGCGGGGTTTTGGCAAGCACGAAGATTCCGACATCCGCGGCCGCGGCCTGGACCTGGCTACCGTCAAGCGCGATTACGAGCTGATGAAGTGGATCGGCGCAAACTGCTTCCGCACCAGCCACTACCCCTATGCCGAAGAACTGTACCAGATGGCAGACGAAGAGGGCTTTTTGATCATTGACGAAGTGCCTGCCGTCGGCTTTATGCAGAGCACAATGAATTTCCTGGCTGCCAACCAGGGCAACGGCAAAAAGGTGGGCTACTTTGAAAAGGAAACCACCCCCAAGCTGCTGGAAAACCACAAAGCTGCCCTGACCGATATGATCACCCGCGACAAGAACCACGCATCGGTCATCGCATGGAGCATCCTAAACGAACCCCAGTGCACCAGCGAGGGTACCGAAGCATACTTTAAGCCGCTGTTTGACCTGGCCCACGAGCTTGACCCCCAGAAACGCCCCCGCACCTATGCCATCGTGATGATGAGCCTGCCCAACAACAGCAAGGGCCAGCAGTTTGCGGATTTCATCAGCCTGAACCGCTATTACGGCTGGTATGTGATGGGCGGCATGTGCATTGTGGACGCCGAGACGGCGTTCCGCAAAGAGATGGACGGCTGGGCACAGGTTTTGAACGGCCGCCCGATGATCTTTACCGAGTACGGCGCTGACACCATGCCCAGCGAGCACAAACTGCCCAGCGTGATGTGGAGCCAGGAGTACCAGAACGAGTACCTGGATATGAACCACAATGTGTTTGACAGTTACGACTTTGTGCAGGGCGAACTGGTGTGGAACTTTGCCGACTTCCAGACTACCGAGGGCATTATGCGTGCCAACGGCAACAAAAAGGGTATTTTCACCCGCCAGCGCCAGCCCAAGGATGCCGCTTTCCACTTCCGCGCACGCTGGACCAGCCTGCCGGTAGATTACAAGGGCAATACCGCACAATTCTAAGTGCCGATACGGCGAGCGAGGCACGGCAGCTGCTAAGCCAAAAGCGCAGATAATACTTTGTGTATTATCGAGCATTTTGGCAACGCAGATGCCGTGCCGCAGCCGCCGGAGCGGTGCTTAAGCCGTCAGGCGGGAATTGTGCGGTGTTGCCCAAGGGCGATAAATAACATTTCCTGCCTTTAACAGTTCAACACCTCCTCTCCTACGCGGGCACATCCTTTTGCGGTGTGCCCGCGATCTTGGGTTCTATTGGAAATTAGGGCAATACCGAAAGGAGCTCTCCATGCCAAAAGCATCTGACAACATCAAGATTTACCGCAACCCCAATGGGCCGGTAGTGTCCACCGTTAACCGCAGGGTGTTGGAACAGGACGGCCTGACCTTCAAGGATATTGACGGCACCGGAACGCTGTCCCCCGTCAACGACTGGCGCAACAGCCCGGCCGAGCGCGCAGCGGCTTACGTTAAAACGTTGAGCGTGAAGGAAAAGATCGCCCAGCTGTTCATTTCGGACTGGCGGATGGCCAAGTACCCCATCACCGGCCCCATGGCGGACCTATATAAAGATATTGAGAAAAAGACTGACGAGACAGGCATTCTGGATGAGGGCGAATTCCGCGGCAAGACAATTTTCGGCGAGCAGTACTTGCCCGGCACCTCTCCCCTGCTCAAAGACTGGTTCAACCGCCATGTTATCCTGCGTGCCAACGCCACCCCCGCCGATTTGGCTGATTGGATGAACCAGGCGGATGCAGTGTGCGAGGAGTGCGAGCACTTTATCCCTGTGGCAGCGGCGTCCAACTCCCGCAACGAGAATGGCGAGCTGGTGTTCGGAATGAACGATGCGGGCGGCGTGCTGGCAACCTGGCCCGGTACCTTGGGCATTGCCGCCGCCGTTAAGGGCAGCAAAATTGATCTTGTGGACAAGTTTGCCGATACCATCCGCCGCGAATGGAACGCCTGCGGCCTGCGCAAAGGCTATATGTACATGGCGGACGCTGTGACCGACCCGCGCTGGCAGCGTACCTACGGTACTTTTGGCGAGGATCCGGCCCTGATCAGCGAGATTATGGCCCATATTATCCCCCGTATTCAGGGCAGCGACCATGGTGTGACCGAGGATGGCGTTGCGGTAACGACCAAACACTTCCCGGGCGGCGGCGCGCGCGAAAATGGCTTTGACCCTCATTACGCTGCGGGCCAGTGGAACGTGTACGCCACCCCCGGCAGCCTGGAAACCTACCACCTGCCGCCGTTTGCCGCGGCCGTCAAGGCGGGAACTTCTTCCATTATGCCGTATTATTCTAAGCCCGCAGCAGCAAAAAGTGCGGTGCAGCATGATCTAGCAGGCAATACCGTGGAAATGAAACCTTATGGCTTCGCCTACAACAAGTATTTTATCGATACCATGCTGCGCGGTCAGATGGGTTTTGACGGCTACATCAACTCCGATACCGGCATTGCCCACAACATGGCCTGGGGCGTTGAGATGCTGGATGTGCCGGAACGCATCGGCTTTGCCGTGGCCAATGCAGGCGTGGATATCATCAGCGGCCTGTTTGATAACGAAGCCGGCATGGAAGCCTACAACCGCGGCAAAAATGGTTATTATGAAACCCACCCCCTTCCGGAAGGCTTTGCCAAAGAGGAACTAACCCTGACGGATGAAGCACTGGACCGTGCCGTGGCCCGCACCCTGACGGAACTGTTTGCCCTGGGAATGTTTGAGAACCCCTACCGCGACCCGGACGAAGCCGCACGCATTGTGGCCACCCCCAGCGATTGGGAAGCCGCCGCGGATGCCCATCGCCGCAGCGTGGTGCTGTTGAAAAATGACGGTACCCTGCCCCTGACCGCCGACAAGCGCGCGAACAAAAAAATCTATGCCGAAGCATTTTTGAAAAACGCCAAGCACGCCGCGGATTCCACTGCCGCGCTGCGCAAAGAGCTGGCCGATACCTGCACCCTGGTGGATGATCCCGCCCAGGCGGATTTTGCCCTGCTGTTTGTCTCTCCCTCCTCCGGCGAATATTTTAACGCCACCCCCGACTATCTGGAGCTGGATATCTGCGAGGACAAGACGGTCTGCAATGTAGATGCGAACGGCAAGCCGATGGCCGACACCCACACAGAAACCACGCTGCATGGGGGAAAACGGCTGGCTGAGATTGCCGCATCGGTACACGCAAACGGCGGCAAGGTCATCACCAATGTGAACATAACGCTGGCCTGGCAGCTGGGCAATGTAGAGCCGTTGTGCGATGTGCTGCTGGCCGGGTTTGACACCTACCATTCTGCTACGCTGGATGTGATTTTTGGCTGTTTTGCCCCCACCGGCAAGCTGCCCCTCACCCTGCCCCGCGGGGATGCCGTGCTGGCCGTGAACGCCGACGGCGTTTGCATCAGCCCCAACGATGTGCCCGGTTACGACAAAGATCGCTATATGCCCGATTCCCTCAAAGACGAGAACGGAAAAGCCTATGCTTACCGCGATGCTGCGGGAAATTATTATGAGTATGGATTTGGGTTGGAAGGATAAGCCTGTTGGTGCGGCAAGGCAAAACGATGTAAAACGATTAGTAATTAGCAATGAGTAAATGAAATAAGGCAGGACCCTGTGCAAACTCCGCACTGGGCCCTGCTTTTTGCTGATTGGCTTAAAAAATAAATAACAATGAATAAAGAATAATGGTGGCAGACTGCGGTGCGCTGCTCAGAAATATTAGGTGGGTTATGCGTTAAAAATATACGCCAGAATAAGCGTTCATCGTGGTCGGATAAGCATGCCCTACAAGCGATTGCGTTACAAATGCTATGATTTGCAATGCCACAAAGCCCGCAGGACGATGACAAGCATCGTCCCCTACAAATCGTTTGTAGGTTTGCGGCAAAGCATTTACGTTTCTCCCCGGCGCGATGGGGCAGCGGGGACACTGCAAATCCGCAGCATCCCCTGCTCCACCTCAAATTCCTAATTGCTCATTTCTAATTTCTAATTGCAGATATACCCTAACAGCTTTCTAACGATTTTTCGCTTTCCATCGCTCCAGCTGGTATTGCTTATCCGCAATCACCTTATCAATACCGGCAGCGTGGAGTTCGGAACGGAAGAGGGGCAGCGCTTCTTCGGGGTCCAGGTAGCCGCTGAGCAGCGCATTGTTATACTTGCGCACAATTTCCAGGCAGCTGTTCACCGTGGGGCGCAGCTCGATTTTTGGAGTATAGGTAAAGCCATATGCTTCGGAGGTTATCACGTCCGTCGGGCCGGTGTATCCCACCTCGGTTCCGTCTGCATTCACCCAGGTGCTGGCGGCCTGGCAGTTGGGCTGACCCCAATGGACGGTGCTCCACTCGTTGGCGGGCAGCTCGTCAATATTGGTCACATGGTCAGCATCCAGGCGGCGGTAGTCCACACCCTCCACGCCGTACAGCAAAAGGTCTGCGGCCTCGCGGTCGGTGTACAGGTATTGCAGCAGCTGCATCCCTTCGCGCTTGTGTTCACTGCGGGAGGAAATGCACCACCCAATGTTCAAAACGCTGGTGTTCTGCAGCTTGCTGCCCAGCGTAATGCTGGTCAGACGCTGTTTGGTGCTGCGTGTTACGCTGACAACGTTCTGCTCCGCAACGCGGTGGGAGAATGCAACCCCGCCATACATCTGCATCAGGCGGGTGTTGGGCGCATTGGTCAGGGGGGCATCTCTCAAAATCAGACCCTCGGTATACCACTGGTGCATCTGATTGCACAGTTCCTCATACTCCGGGGTATCGTACAGGTTTACCACCTCGGTGCCGGTGTTGTGCAGCAGCACGCCAAGGCCGTTGTTCAGAGGGTCACAGTCCAGCATCATCAGGGTCTGGCCAAAGTGTGGTACCAGCGGTACGCTGCTGGGGTTTTGCTGTTTGGCAGCCAGCAGCAGGGCGTGCATATCTTCCATAGTTTGGATGCTTGCCGCATCGATGCCCAACTCGTCCAGAACATCGGTGCGTGCCTCAAAGCCGATGGCCACCGCAGATGGATTATTGCCCGGCACGGCAATCAACTTGCCATCGTACCGCATGCAGTTCCAGCGGTCCTGGCTCACAGCTTCTTTCAGCGTTGGGAACTCTTCCAGCCAATCATCCAGCGGTTCGGTAGTGCCATCCGCGGCTAGGCTGAACATATTTTCGGCGTCCGTATAGCAAAAAACGTCGGGTTCTTTGCCAAGCAGCAGTTCGCGTTCTAGTTCTGCATTATAGTTGGTGGTGGACTGTTGGGAGATCTCTACCGTAAATCCAAACTTTTCCGCGGTCAGTTCGCTCAATGCTTCGCCAATGCGCTGGCACGCGGCTTCGGAAGAGGACCCTACCGTGCGCAGCTTGATAATGGGCAGCGGGTCCGCCTGCTTGGGACTGCCACAGGCGGTCAGCAGCATAACGCTCAGTGCTATTGCGGCAGCTGCCGCCGCATGATACAGTTTCAGCTTCATTTTTCCTCCGTGTGGCGTTCCTCCTGCGGGGTAACGTCCATGATCTTTTTATAGGTATAGGAAAAATGCGAAAAATTATTGTACCCCAGCTTGGCTGCAATAAAGCCGACCGGCAGCGTTGTGGTGCGCAGCAGGGTGCGGGCGGTTTCCATTTTGCGGCGGGTCACATATTCTTTCAGGCTGTAGCCCGTCTGCTTTTTCATCAGGCGGGTCAGATAGTCAGGGTTCAGATGAACATATTCGGCCAGCTCATCGCGGCGCAGCTCACTTTCCAGGTGCTCATCAATATATTGCTTCAGCTTGTCCAGTAGCTCTTTGGATTCATCCACACTCTTGTGCTCTGTCCAGGAGGATGTCACATACCGGATCAGGGCTTTCATCTCGTCCACTGATTTCATGCCGTTGCGGTATAATTCCAATGCTTCGGGCTGGTAGAACAGCTCGTGAATCTTTTCCTCGCTGCCGCCCACGGTAAAGTAGATCATCTGCATGAAGTCCTGATAAAAGCTGCGCAGTGAATCAGCGTTCATCTCGCCGCGGGCAGACATTTCATCCAGCAGGGTCATGGCCTCCTGCTTTACGGCTTCGGGGTAGCCATCTTTAAGCAGGGTGTTCCAGGTGCGGATCTGCGGCACGCGGAAGATATGCGGCTGGCGCGGGGCTTCTTTCAGGCGGAACACCCCGCTGCGCAGTGTTACATTTTCGCCCTGCATGTGCAGCAGCTTTTCCCACAAATCAGGCATCTTGGGCACAGGCAGTTTATCATCCAGATAGAACGCCATGCTGCACCGCAGGTACTGCTGCGCCACATTGCTGATATACATCAGCTGGCGCATGATCCCTTCAAGATCCATCTCCTCGCCCGCAGTATTTTGCAGCAGCATAGCGTAAGAGTGTTCATCCACCGAGGCAATGGGTGAAAGTTCGGAATGTACCGCAAAAGTTTCAGCGGCAATGTTGTTCAGCGCCACAGCAAGCAGCTGCTTTTCCCAGTGGTCTGCAGTCGGCTCCCACCGCAGGATATGGATCAACACCAGGTAGCCGTTCCGATCACTGCGGGGGAAAATCCCCAGCCCCTGCAAGGTTTTGACATCCCGTTCGTTGTGCTGGCGGCTCAAAAACGCGCGGATTGCCTGAGCTGTGATGGCCTGCGCCTGCTCGTTGAACGCGCGGCCCATCTGGGTTAGCTCTTTCTGGTCGCGGCTGGCCTGCACATCTTTCACTGCGCGGGCTGTCACCTGGCTGATTTCGGAATAGGGTGCGGGCTGGATGATATAATCGAACGCGCCCAGGTGCATGGCTTCCTGCGCATAGCTGAACTTGGCGTGGGCCGTTAAAAAAATGCACCGGGTGGCAAAGCCCTGCTTCTTGACCCACTTGAACAGCTCCAGGCCGGTTTCTTCCGGCATTTCGATATCGCACAGCATCACATCGGGCACCGTGTTCAGCATGGCGGCGCGGGCTTCCCTTACGCTGTTGACAGCCTGTACCTGGCTGAACCCCAGTTGGGCCCAGTTTACGCCGTGGCAAAGCCCTTCGGTTACGCCGGGCTGATCATCCACGATCAACAGTTTCATGCTTTTCCTCCTCTTTTGCTTCCTCGGCGGCATCCGGCAGCGGGATATACATTTCCACAACCGCGCCGCCCGCTGCAGCGTTGGTAAAGGTCATGGCAAAATCCGGGCCAAACAACAGGGCACAGCGCCGCTGCACGTTGGTCAGGCCATAGTGGCCGGTGGCCATCTGTTTGCCGGAGTTCAGTTCTTTCATCACTTCTTCGGGAAATCCATCGCCGTTATCCCGCACGGTAATGTTTACCAGCTTTTCCCCTTCCATCGGCAGGCTTTTTGCGGTAATCTGCACCGTCAGCGGGCGGTCCGGGCGGGTGGCGTGCTTCACACTGTTTTCTGCCAAGGTCAGCAGCGTCATGGCGGGCAGCTGCATTTCCTGCAGATCCAGGCTGACGGTAACACGGCAGATTGGCGGGAATTTTTGCCCAATGCCTGTCATCTCCATATAGTTCTGGCAGAAATTTGTTTCGTCCCGCAGCGAGGTCGTTTCCCGCTTGTAATCCATCACATAGCGCAGATGTTTGGACAGCAGTAAAATCATCCGCTGGATCTGCTGGGTCTGGCCGGTTTCTGCCAACGCATAGATCAGCTTTAAGTTGTTCAGGAAAAAGTGCGGGCGGATCTGCATTTTCAGGGCGGCCATTTCCTGGCGCTCGGCATCCAGCTTCTGCTCGTACTGCTCAATTTTCAGGGTTTCAATCTCGTTCAGCATCACGTTGAACGCTTCTTTCACCTGCTGCAACTCCAGGTTGACCGGGTTCCAGTCAGCACGCACCGAAAGGTCGCCCGCCGAAATGCGGCGCATGGCGTCGACCAAAGCATCCAGCGGGTGCACCACATTGCTGCGCAGGTACCAGATGACAAAGCAAATCGCCGCCAGCACTGCCGTAATACCCACAGCAAGGGCAAGGTTCATGGCATTATCCAGGTCCATATCAGTGCTGGGCACATAATATTCCAGTACCAAGCCTTCCGTTTCAGCTGTCAGGCTGATGTAATGAGACAACTCGCCCTCTTCGGGCCGGGTACCGGCCAGCAGCACGCCGTCCGGCTGGGCAAACGCCAGCATACCGTCCGTTGCCTGGCTGCACTGCCGGTCCAGGTTGACCACCGAAATCAGCCATGCACCATAATAATGCACAGCCCGCACCCAGTATTGCTGGCCGGACACCACATACGGTGTCCAGCGCTCATCATTCAACGTTTTGGCGTCCACCATGCTGCGCAAGGTCTCTTCCAGGTTGGTTTTCTGGATCTGGGTCTCGGTGGGGCGGCCAGCCTGGGCGGTGGCGTACTCGCTCATCAAAATGGAGTTCGGCTCACTGTACAGGTAAAGGGCGGTGACATCATTGCCCGCAGCCATAGCGGACGAAAACCCGGTGTGCAGCTTATAGCTGTCCAGGTATGCCTGGGTGTGGCCCTCGCCAAAGCCAAGGCGGTGCAGCTCCTCACTGTTCAGCACCTGGCTGGTGATATAGGATTCCTGGATGACAAGCTGGTTTTCCAGCGTGCGGGTCAGCAGGCTTAAATAAGAATCCGCCGCGCTGGTCAGCCGGGTGCGGCTTTGTTCCCGCACCACCGCCACGCACACGCCGATGAGCAGCACGATCAGCACCGTGAGCAGGGTCAGCACCAGCGTGATATGCCGACGGATCGAAAAACGTTTTTTATCCAATTCCACAGCAATTCCTCCGCAAGGGTAATTGTTGGTTGGGGTATAGATTGTATAATGGGTGCATTATAACACAAATGTATGAAAGATGTGTTTATAATGGGAACGATAACAGTTAGGAGTAAAACGAGAAACGCTGGATCATTAGCAATTAGAAATGAGGAATTAGGAATGGAATGAATAATTAAAAAAGAATGATGTTGGTGGATCGCGGCACAAAAGCGCCGCTCAGAAAATATTAGGCTGGTTGGTATTTGAAAAAAACGATGAACCATAGAAATAGCTGTAGGGGGGCAAGACCGTTCCCTACAGATGATTTTTAGGTTCCCTGCCACAGACTTAATGGTATATAATACGTTCCTTCGCGGCGGGATGAGGGCATCCCGCCCTACAGCACAAACTTCAACTGACCTCAAATTCCTAATTGCTAATTTCTCATTCCTACTTTCAAAAATTCTTAACTGCACAACAAGCGCTCCCGCAAAACCCGCCTGGAAACAGCGGTACGGCAGCGCTTGGAGAGAAAGTATTTACTTTAACGAATGGCAGTAGCCCATCAAAACCGGGAACGGCGTGCCATCGGCAATCATCTTGCGCACTTCGGCCTCCTTTTCCGGGGGCACAAGGCCGCGTACCCGCGCCCACAGCATTTCAGGGGTAAAGCGCTCGTCCAGCTCAAAGGGCACGATATCATCGGTGGCTTCCAGCCATTTCAGCATCTTGCGCTGCATATCCACCACCACGGGGGCAAGGCTTTCATCATCAATGCGGTTGGTGGTCTCCTGCGGGTCGGCCTGCAGATCATATAACTCATCTTTGCCTACCGTACGGCTGATGTACTTGTACCGCTCATCGCGCATCATAATGCCCTTGGCGTGGGCATCGTCCTCGCTTTGAGCTTTCATCTTGGGCCAGTAGACCGTTGTGGTCGGGGCACCTTTGCCGTTCTTGCTGTTGCGGTGATATTCATCGCAGTGGGTTTCGCCCGGCTGGCGGCCGCCTTCGCAGAAAACGTAATCCCGCACTTTGGCGCTGCGGTCCGCCAACACGGGGCGCAGGCTGTGGCCAAAGTGGGTGTGGGTGGGCTGCACGCCCGCCAGATCCATCGCCGTGGCGTAAAAATCCACCAACTCCACCATGCTGTTGCTGATGCCGGGGTCCAGTGGAATATCTTTCGGCGGCTTGATCAGCAGCGGCACGCGGGTCAGGCAATCCTCAAAGCAGTTCTGCGCCTTTTCCGGCAGGTCAAAATCGCCGGTAAAATCGCCGTGGTCGCTCAGAAAGAAGATTGCACAGTCATCGTAAATGCCCTCTTCTTTCAAAGCTTCAACCAACTTGCCGAACTGGACATCGATCTTCATGCACATGCCAAGATATACGGCGCGCAATTCGTCCCAGTCGGCATCAGTAAAGTCCTGCATTCCGGCATACTTGCGGATCTCCGATTCCATCAGGGGCTTGCCGGTGCAGTCATCTGCATGGACCCGCTTGGGCAGCTTGGCACGGTCAATGGCGGAAAAATACGGTTCCTCCACCCGGTACGGCGTGTGGGGATAAATCAAGCCCAGAAACATACAGAGCGGTTGGTCGGCCGGGCGGTTATGGATGCGCTCGATAGCGGCATCCACTACTTCGTCATCGCCGTTATAGTTCTTGCCCTCGGCGTTGCATTTCAGCTGGCCCTCATAATGGGAGTAATAATATTTGTTGCCGGGTTCCCCGCGCTGGCCGGGGTTCACATTACCGGGACCCTGCTTTTTCTGGCCGCTGTAATAAATTTCGGTCGCATGGCTTTCCGTCCAGCCGGGGATCTGGCCTGCGGTCAGGTCGTTGCGGTCGTTCATCCAGACGTAATAACCGGCCTCTTTCAGCTCTTTCAGCATGCTGGTCTCACCGGGGCGCAGCAGGTGGCTCATGGTGCGGTGGCCGCGCACATGGGGATACAGGCCGGTAAAAAAGCTGCACCGGCTGGGCACGCAGACAGGGTTCTGGCAGTATGCCTGCCCAAAGGACACCGCCTCATGGGCCGCAAAGGCATCCAGATTAGGGGTGATGGATGCCGGGTTGCCCAGGTGGGCCAGCGCATCGCCGCGCATTTCATCCGGGTTAAAAATAATGATGTGTGGTTGCTTTGCCATACAAACCTCCTTGTTTCAGGCCCAAGCCTGCAGGGTGGGATTTACTTGTTCAGTTCGCCCTTGTGGCGGCGGCGCAGCTCTTCGGCACAGTCACCGCGGCCGGTATCTTCCAGGCGCTTGCAGTAATCTTTCAGGTAGCCGCGGCAGTGGAAGGGGCCGCCCTCGGCGATGACGTTCCACAGCGGGTCTTCATGGTAGTTATAAATGTTGCTCAGCATGTTGTCTGCAACCCAATGTTCCAGATACCATGCAGCACGCCAACACAACTCCGGCTTTTCTTCGGCCAGGTCGTGGATTTCATGCGGGTCCTCCTTCACGTTGAACAGCTCCTCGCCCGGGGTCAGGTGGTAGCCATCGTGATAGGTGCGGATGTACATATAATCGCCAAAGCGCACACTGCGCTGGCAGACATGAGCGCACTGGCTGACGACCAGATGATCGCGGCCGCCGTCCTGGCCGGTGCGCACACAGTCAGCGTAGCTTTCACCATCATACACCACCGGGTTGGGATTGCCAACCACCGGGTTGCAGGTGAAGGGCGGAACGCCGCCCAGCAGGTCTACCAGGGTGGGCAGCAGGTCCAAATTGTAATGGAAGCCATGGGACACGGTGTTCTTGGCGCAGCCGGGCCACTTGATGATAAGGGGAATGTGGGTGGTGATGTAGTCGGCCTCGCCGTGTTCGCAATAGCTGCCCATCTCGCCCAGATCCTCGCCGTGGTCAGAGCTGATAATGATGGCCATATCGTCATAAATTCCCTGCTCGCGCAGCTTGTCAAACAGCAGGCCCAGCTGCTTGTCCGCGTACCAGATGCCGGTATCATATTCATCGATCATATGGCGGAAATCATCGGTGTTCTTGATCTCCACCGGCTGGCGCGGGGTAGCGGGGTTGGGCTTGTTGTCATAGCCGGTCACTTCGCAGGCAGAATGTCCGCCCGGCTTGGTGGCGCGATGCTTATCCAGAATCTCCTGGGTCATCCAGGGGTCAGGCAGCGGGGCATCCTTGAACGGCTCGCCATACTCGGTCGGGGTACGGTACGGGATGTGCGGGTCCCACACATGCACATGCAGGAACCAGTCTTTGGTATCGCGCTTGCGGTCCAGCCAGTCCAGCGCTACAGGGATCACCTCGTGGGCAGGTTCCAGGCCGCGCTTGCCGATGTTGTAGGTTTCGTCAAAGCCGCCGTTGAACCACCACGCTGCGTGGCGGTCCGGGAAGCTGCTGATGCTGGCGGTTTTCATACCCGCGCGGCGCAGTACGGCGGGCAGGTTGTAGCGGCCATTGAAATCGGCCATGCCGCGGTTGCGGCCCTCCCAACGCATTTCAGCGTTCACTCCGCCGTGGCCTACGCAGCCGGTGTGGATACCAAACCGGCCGGTCATCAAAGCGGCGCGGCTAGGCAGGCAGGGAGCATCGGAACAATATACATCGGTAAAGCGCACAGAATCTTCGGCCACTTTATCAATATTGGTGCTGGTGGCACGCGGATAACCATAGCAGCCCAGGTGGTCTGGGCGCAGCGTGTCGATATCTACATACAAAATCCTCATGGCAATATCCCTTTCTACTCTTATTACCTATTATAAAGTATAGCGGCGGGAAAGCTTTCCCGCCGCCAGAAAGTCGGTTGTGATTATCGAAAATCCGACTTTATGTTTTCAGCAAAAATGGGGTTGGCTGCGGCTCATCAGTCCATCATGGATTTCAGGGTCTCAAAGTCCAGTGTGCCAAGATAGGTGTTGATCTCTTCTGCGGTCAGATCGGGGTTCACGATTCAAGGCAAGTGACCTTATGTTTCTGGATGAAAGCAGATGCAATACGGATATGACAAGGCGGTATGCCTATTCGCTTGGAGGAAGCAGATCTGTTGATTCCGCACCACTTTCCAAGCCCAAGAACACGACCATTCTGTCATCGATTCAGTTGGATGGGACACTACGCTATACGACTTTCTCAGGCGGAACGACTGTGGAGAGGTTTAAGCGGTATCTGGAAACTGATTTGCTGCCTCATCTGAACGGAAATTCTGTTCTCATAATGGATAATATGAAGTCGCACCATGCAAAGGCAGTAAAAAATTTGCTGGACAGCTCGGAGATTCGATACATCTATCTTCCACCGTATAGTCCTGATCTGAATCCCATTGAAAAGCTCTGGTCGAAGGTGAAGTCTTTCCTTCGTAAATTCAAGGCGAGGACGCTGGATGCTCTTCCAAATGCGATTCAGAATGCTTTTCACTCTGTGACTATCTCTGATTGTTCCGGCTGGTTCCGCTTCTGCGGATATGCGCTTTAATTTTGAAAATTGCTATAAACAGAGCCTGACGGCAGCGCTGTAACCCAAAAAGGAGAACCGCCATGGATATGAACCGTTTGCGGACAAACTGGATCTGGCTGCCAAATTGGATACCGGAAAATGACAGCGATGCCCGCATTGTATATTTCCGCAAGGAAATGATGGTGGACGACGCATTGCCCGCCAAAAAAGCGATCAAGATCACCGCGGATTCCCGCTATAAGCTGTATATAAACGGGAAGTTTGTTCAGGAGGGGCCACAGAAGCCCCTGGATCAGAAAGAATGGTTTGTTGATACTGCCAACGCTGCGCCCTACCTTGTGCCGGGGGCAAACGTTGTGGCGATTGAGGTGCTGCGCTTTGCGGCAAGCCAGAATGATTCCCTGTACCGCACCAATACCCCCTGCCTGTACATTGAGGACTGCACGGCTGATAACCCTTCCTTTGCCGGGAAAAAACGGCTGGAAATGCACCATAAACCGTGAAATTGCCATTGTAGGGGAAGCGGGCCGCCCTGCGCCGATCCACGCGCAGGAAAATGTCCATGCCACAGAATTTTTTGCGGGGTGGAAACTGCCTGGATACCCTGCCAGATGGGGTTGCCTATGAGAACGAAGAGGTGCGAAAAAAGGCTATAGTATAAGAACAGCAAAAAGCATATGCTGAACGGCATATGCTTTTTGTGTTTTTAACAGATTGGGCCGCCGAAACGGTTAGTGATGTCATAGACATCAGCATAAAAGTCAGCAACAGGCAGAGCCTTGTTTATGACGCAAAAAATTGCGCCCCTGCACGGCGGCAGCAGAACCGTACCCCCCCCCCCCGGCCATGACAGCTGTTTTACTGTCTGCCTGACATAAAAAGCAAAGAACCCGATATTGAAAATAACGAACACAGGGCCCAGTACAACCACGCACCGGGCCCTGCCGTATCTCAAATTCCTAATTACTCATTCCTAATTTCTAATTGAGATAACTCCTCCTTCCTGTCTTCCAACGAACCTCAAACGCCCATATAATGCACTGCATTGTAAATGCTGATCAAAATAATAATGCCCATCAATACCAGGAACAGCTTGTCCACGGCACAGCTGCTCATCCGCTTGTTCAGCGTGCGGCCGGCAATGCCGCCGCCGATGCCGCCGGCAATCATCAAAACCAGGGCGGGCAGGGTGAACTCCGGCACGCTGTGGGTGATAAGGGTGGTCAGCAGGCTGGTGATCTGGCTGAACAGAATGATGTACAGACTGTTCTGCGCTGCGGTCTTGGTTTCCATGCTGAAAAAGTAGAACAGCACAACCAGATTGATGGGGCCGCCGCCAATGCCCAAAAAGCTGGACATCAGCCCCAGCACCAGGCCAATGATAACGCAGAATGCCGGGTTGGTAATATGCTTGCCCTGGATGCGCGCCTTGAACAAGGTGTACACAAAAGTGCCAATGGTGATAATGGCCAGGCAGATCGACTGTACCACGCCAACCGTGTTGGGGTTGGGGAACATGCCCGCAATGGTGCTGAACAGCTGTTTGCCCACAACGCCGCCCACTGCGGCACCAATGGCCAGCGGGGTGCCGGTGCGGAAATCCACCCGGTTATCGCCAGCGGCAATGTTTTTGCCCACGGTGTAGCAGCTCATGGAAAGCACGGTGCACCCCGAAAGAAAACTGATGGTTGCCACGCTGGCAAGGCCCAGCATATCCAGCACCGGCTTGATGATAACACCGCCGCCAATGCCGCAGATCGCCCCCGCAATGGACGCAAAAAAACTGACACAGAAAAACAAGATTGAACTCATGCGTCTTTTCCTCCTCCGGTACGTTGATTTTGATAAGTTCATCATACCGTTTTGGAAGAACGCCAAACTACCATAAATAAGAGCATTAGTGTCGAAAAATCGACAAGCATGCTCTGCAGCCTTGAGGAAAAACAGTATTTTGTGGTATAGTTTATCTGTAAAAATCCACCGGGGGTACACAATGCAAAACCTGAACTTTTTGATCAAGCCTGCATCCAGCCAGTGCAACATGCGCTGCCGCTACTGCTTTTATGCTGATGAAGCCGCCGTGCGCTGCGGCCAGAGCGCCGCAGGCATGACCCGCCCCGAAGCCGAAACATTGATTTGCTCTGCCTTTGCCGCCGCGGAACCCGGCGCACAGGTCAGTTTTTCGTTCCAGGGCGGTGAGCCAACGTTGGCCGGACTGGACTTTTTCCGCTTTTTTATGGCCAAAGCCGCCGAGCTGCGCCCGGCCAGGGTGCACATCAATTATGCGCTGCAAACCAACGGCCTTGTGCTGAATGATGAATGGGCTGAGTTTCTGGCTGCCAACCAGGTTCTGGTGGGCATCTCACTGGATGGAACCAAGGAGCTGCACGATAATACCCGCCTGGACGCCAAGGGGAAGGGCACCTGGAACCGTGTAACCGCGGCATTGCATGTTTTGCAAAAGCATGACGTAGAAGTAAACCTGCTGTGCGTGGTCAACCGCGCGGTGGCCCGCAGCCCGCAAAAAGTCTATGCTTCGCTGAAAAAACTTGGCGTCCGGCATTTGCAGTTCATTGCCTGCCTGGATCCCCTTGAGGGCGAGCGTGGTGCGCAGCCCTGGGCACTGACGCCGGAAGCATACGGTAAGTTCCTGTGCGGCCTGTTTGACGTTTACTACCGTGACTGGGTCAACGGCGACTACACCAGTGTGCGTCTGTTTGACGATTACATCCACATGGCGATGGGCATGCCTGCAGGCACCTGTGCCACCTCTGGCAGCTGCGGCGCTTATTTTGTGGTGGAGGGCGACGGCACGGTGTACCCCTGTGACTTTTACTGCCTGGACGAATGGAAGATGGGCCGCATTGGAGAGCAGAGCATCCCGGAGCTGGCCAACAGCGAAAAAGCCCGCCTGTTTTTGCAGCAGGGCGAGCGCAAACCCGATGCCTGCGCCGACTGTCGCTGGTACAGCCTGTGCCACGGCGGCTGCAAGCGCGACTGGGTGGAGAACGATGGCAAGCTGGAAAACTACTCCTGCCTTGCGTTCAAGGAATTTTTTGCCTATGCCGAAAGCCGGATTTTGGAGATCGCACGGGCGGAAGCGGAATACTATCGGAGGTAGGAAGTAGGAGCTTTGGTGGCGAGTGAAAGCACGGCGAGAAAAAATTAAGAATGAGTAATTAGAAATTTGAAATAGAGCAGGGCCTGATGCGTAATGGCATCGGGCCCTGTTTTTATTATAGATAAACAACAATCGCCTTTCCTTATGCTTTACCTAAAGCACAGGAAAGGCGGTCGTTGTTAAATAAGCGTATCCTATTGAAAAGCTCTGGTCGAAGGTGAAGTCTTTCCTTCGTAAATTCAAGGCACGGACCCTGGATGCTCTTCCGAACGCGATACGATGTGCTTTTCAGACAGTTTCGCCTTATTTTTGAAAATTGCTATAAGCGAACAACATCCTGTACATACACACCCTCGATAGTTGCTCTGTACCAAGGATGCTCCCACTCGGATACAATTCCAATCATATCAGTTTCCTGCAGGCGCGCCACAAGACTGTCAGAGTCAATAAGTCTTACGGGAAGTCCTGCACGGCGCAAACCAAGGAAAAACTCAATGGTTTCGGGACTACCGCCATCAGGACTCTCGGTAGCAGTATCAATATCAGCTAAAGTCAGGCGGCATGTCATCTGTACCGTCTGACGATCGAAATCCTCCCTACTTGAATATTTAAAGTGTTGACTGCTCTTGTGCCGGATTGGCTTTTATTGTATAATAATGTGACTAATTTCAAGCATTGGTTTGCTGTCGTATGCGGCACAGCATTTGAAATTGAAATTTACGGAAAAGAGCTTCCTGCCATGGCGATAAAACGCGTTTTTCAAAAAGAGCCTGTTCTAAGCATTGCTGCCTGTCTGGCTTTGGTTTCATCCTGCTTCGTTCTTCCGGATGCAGAATATCTTGGTTATATTGATTTTCGCACGCTTGCGATCCTGTTCTCACTCATGACCGTCATGGCCGGGCTGCGGGGGCAGGGCGTTTTCGATCGGCTTGGGCGCGCGCTGCTGTCCCATACCCGCACAACGCTTCAGCTGACCGCTGTTCTGGTGGGGCTGTGCTTTTTCTCAAGCATGGTGATCACTAATGATGTATCGCTGCTTACCTTTGTTCCGTTCACATTTGTTGTTGTAAACAGCTTGGATGCTGCCGTTCGGGATAAGCTGCTGCTTCCCATCGTCTGCATGCAGACGATAGCCGCAAACCTCGGCAGTATGCTAACACCTCTTGGTAATCCGCAAAACCTGTACCTGTATGGAAAAAGCGGAATGGATATGGGTTCTTTTGTTTTGCTGATGCTCCCCTACTCCATCCTGTCGCTGGCACTTCTTGCGCTATGGGCGGTGGGGCTGTGCCGCCGTGGCGCAAAGATCTCCATGGCTCATTCTGCGGCTGCTGCAAGCCCGAACAAGGCACTATTATCGCTGTACAGTATTTTATTCGTGCTCTGTCTGTTGGTGGTACTGCGTGTTCTGCCCTATGGTATCGCGTTTGCTGCGGTTCTGGCCTGTGTGCTTTTGGCAGACCGGAACACATTATGCCGTGTGGACTATTCGCTGATCCTTACCTTTGTTACGCTCTTTATCTTTATTGGCAATCTGGGGCGTCTTGCCGCCTTTTCCGGATGGCTGCAGCATATTCTTACCGGCCACGAGGTATGGGTTTCTGTGCTTGCCTCACAGGTAACCAGCAATGTGCCTGCGGCGATCCTGCTTTCGGGATTTACAGAGAATATCCGCTCCCTGATCATCGGCACAAATCTTGGCGGCCTTGGCACGCTGATTGCCTCAATGGCCAGCCTGATCTCGTATCGCGAAATTGCAAGGGAGTTGCCGTTACAAAAAGGCCGGTATTTTGCGTTGTTCACAGTTTCTAACATCCTGTTTGTGACGGTTCTTATGGGCGCGTGGGCGTTAGCTGGATAAAAACATCACCGCACAATTCTAAACACAGCCGTATCGGCACTTAGAATTATGCGGTATTGCCTTAGATTACGGAATAGCTGTTTGGGCTAACTAATCAGTGCACAAAACTTCGCAAATTTTCTACGATGTTTCTTGCGATACATATGTCATGTAGTATGCCGCGCCCACAAAACTTTATATCCCATTATGCTGCATCTTTCATGGGTCATATTCTCTGCTCAATAGCCACTGAAGTCCTGCCGCTGTTCGCTGTACCACATCTTTAAAGTGATTGCCGGGATTTAATTGGAAAGTCGTATCTATTCCCTGCTCGTGGTAATATCTTTCGATGGATTCGGTATTCTGCTGAACACATCTTAGAAGCGAATTCTGGGTGCGGCACTCCCGGTCGCCCAGCGAAAAGAAGATATCGGCAGGTTTTTTCACGGGTGTACGGGAAACGACATACTCTTTAATTCCCGGAAACCACAGCGAGCCGGAGACACTCGCAACTCGCGAAAAGGCGTCCGTCTGATAAATAGAATACAGTGCAAACAGTCCGGCCAGTGAATATCCCGCAATTCCCCGCCAGGCGGGGGTTCCCTGCAACAGACTTTCTGCTTTCGGTATAATTTGGTTTATCAGAAGGCGCAGGTACTCATCGGCTCCGCTGGTATATGATGCACCATTTTTGAATATGGGCGGAATATCCCATGGCACCATATCATGATTCCATTCCAGCTTACTGACTGCAACCAGCGAAAAATCCTGACAGCCGATGTCTGTCAAATACTGAACGATCTGCGCTCCCTCGCGCCCATAGGTATTCAGATAAATCACCGGCTTGTTTGGCGCGGCACTTTCGAATACATCTACCCTTTTTTGCTCTACCGAAAAAGAATTCATTCTGCCGCCTCCCCACCATTGGCGAATGCTCCGCAAGCTGCGCGGGTCAGAATCTCCTGCACCTGTGCCGAACTACTTATATTCACCACTGGTACCACCATACTTTTGTGCTTATATCGTATTCGAAATCAGCACAAAAGTCAACTTTTGCTTTATCAATTTTGACGCAAGCAGCCTCCCTGCATTTTCTCCGATTCTCCGTCTTTTTATCTGGGATATTTGGGCGGATAGTGCTATAATGGTAAAAAGTGTGCGTCTGTGCAGGACAGAGCCAGCCATTTTCAAGGAGGACATTATCATGTCAAAGATCGTCAACGAGGCAAAGATTGGCCACCTTCGTTCTGGGCTTCTTCCACTGCTTCCAGATATACACTGCTTACACAGGAGGAGATTTTCCGCTTGGCCGTCTCGCTTGTCATGTTCAGAAGATGCAGCTAGATGATCAGCCTGTGACTGGCACAGCAGCACGCCGAGTGCCTTCCTCACACAAGCAGTATTGCACAGTTTCAGCCGCTTGCTTTTGGCGGTCTTGCAAAAAACAACAACACGCCCGGACAGCTGCACAAGTGCAAACTGTCCGGGCGTGTTTTACGCTTTCTGAGCGGGCAAACGCATCATCACTGCGCTCAGGTGATTCCTGTAGAAGATAAGAGACGTCGTCTTAATCGCTGGTTGGGAAAATAACCTTGTTGACGAAAAAGAAGATTACCATGGAAACACCGCCGTTCAATACCGTTGTACCAATATTGTAAATAAAATCTGGCACATATCTCGCAGCAGTAGCGACCCAAATGCAGTTTATAGAATTTACAATACAGGTTATTACGCAAAATGCAACCGCATACCAAACGATCTGCCAGGTAAGATTCCCCTTGCTGCGGAAAACGACATTTCTTTGTATTGGGAAATTGATTACCTCACCCAGTATCATAGCTATCATATAAGCGCAAAAATAAGGCAAACCACCATGTTCTGCGTCATAGCCCAAAATGTTCCATTTAAAGGTTGCTCCCAGCATGGTCACTTCGATTCCCGGCCAGCCAAAATCCACCTTGGGCATATTTGCAAAAGCAGCAGGCAGGAACTGCAGCAATATGTACTTAAACACCGTAATGAGGTTGCATACAATTACAAACAAGCCTCCCTCACGGATCCACTGCATTATATCCTGATTGGCTGTTTTTGCTGTATTCCTTTTATCTTTCATAAGACATCTTATTGCTCAGTATCCTCGTCCTCTTTTTTTGCCTTGCGGTATTTGCGGATTGCGCAGATTTCCCAAGCGACAAGGATGATTGCAACAACTGCATCCACTGCGTAGGTCGTCTTTACCCACTTCGGCACAGCTACCGCACGCGTCACAGCGAAGGAGTTTGCCAATGCATACAGCGTGCCGTGTGCCGCATTGCGCATAGCCGTTACCGTACCGACAGAGTTCAAATCACGGTAGAACTCATTCGTAATGTTAAACGCCAGCATCTTCGTGCCGCCGGTACGAATTGCCAGATTACCGTCCATATACCATGGGCTGACGACTGCGTCTGTAATGACAGCGCCATGGAAGCCCCATTCATCACGCAGAATGTTCGTCAAAAGAGCCTTACAGCCACCGGCCCAGACAGGACCGACCGCATTCATAGAGGTCATAACGCCCATGCCGCCTGCCTTGATCGGCTGTTCAAACGCCTTGAGGTAAATTTCGCGGGCAGACTGTTCATTCAGCCATGTGCAGATGTTATTCTGACGATAGTTGTCCTGATCGTTGAAGGCAAAATGCTTCACATAGCAAATCAGACCATTTTCGGTTGCGCCGGACACCTCTGCAGCTGCGGTCAGCCCGGAGAGAACGCCGCACTCGGAATAGTATTCAAAGTTACGCCCGCCGAATGCGCTGCGGTGGATATTCATTGCAGGTGCATACCAGCCTGCGCAGTTGATTTCAGCACATTCTTTTGCAATCTGTTCTCCGCGCGCCTTGGCCAGCGGCTGGTTCCAGGTGCAAGCCAGCATCACAGAACCGGGATAGCTCGGACCTGCGGCAGGATTGTAGTTGCTGTGTACGCCGGTCGGACCATCACAGTCCTCCGTTGCGGACAGGCCGATGGATTCAACACCAACGGTATGGTAACCACCGTCTGCCGTAAGGCTGAACAAGTCATTGACCGTGAGTTCATCGAGAAGCTGCTCCCACTTGGGGTCATCGTAAGCAACGCCGGTCAGATCAGCAAGTTTCAACCCGTTATTCGCCCCGGTGGTCGGCATCACAGCATTGGGGTCATCGTATTTTGCCGCATCAAAGGTTGCTGCACTTGCATAGTCTGCCAGTGCCTGTGCACTCAGGCTATGGTTTGCAGGCGCAGCGGTAGCCTCTGCATAGTTGGCAAAGCCATCAGCACGGCTGAGATAGGTCACATCTCCCTGCGCAAAGGTGAGCTGGTTTGTAGCAGCCACCTGATCTGTGGAGCGAGCGCCATCATGTGCATCGTCATAGATGATGTCCTTGTCCACCTTGGCAACATAGGTATCCAGGATCGTATGAGAATCCGAGCAGAGATTGATCTTATAGTCGCCTGCCTCGAGTACATACGCACCATTCGCACTCTTGATGCCGTTCGAATCATAGGAGGCCATATCCTCATAACGGAAGGTGATCTTCAGGGTCTGTGCTTCGCCGGGCTGCAGGATTTCCGTCTTGGCGTACTGCACAAGATTTGCTGCTGCCTTTTCGATGCCACCGTTATAATACGGCGGCTCATAGAAAATTTCTGCAACATATTTTCCTGCTGTATCGCCGGTATTTTTAACTGCTACATCCAGCGTGATTTTCTCGCCATCATCCTCGACAGCTGCAATTGACGAATCAAAGGTAGTGTAGCTCAAGCCATAGCCGAACGGATACTGAACCACCTTATCATAATCAATAAGGCCCTCTGCAGCAGCCGTTTCATAGAATTTGTAGCCAACATAGATGCCCTCGCAGTAGTTGACAAACATGGCACGGTTGTCCTGGCTCCCCGTAACCTCTGCATAGTTATCATACGCAAAGCCGCCGAAGTTGTTGGCCGTGGGTGTTGCGAGCAGATCGTAGACATAGGTATCCGCCAGATGTCCGGACGGATTCACTTCACCGCTCAGGATCTTTCCGAGGGAATCAAAGCCAAGCTCGCCGGGCGCACCGCACAGAACGGCTGCCTTAATGCTGTCATACTGATCCAGCCAGCCAAGCTCCATAGCATTGGAGGAGTTGACCACAACGATAACATTCTTGAACTCTTTACAAACGCGGTCTACCATTGCAATCTCGCGGTTACTTAATTCCAGGTAACTCTTGCTGGCATCGAGGTCTTCTGCCTGCGTTGTAAAATCATAGAACTGTGCGAGCCCGCCGTACTGTGCATTGTATTCATCCGGGCCGGTGATGCTTTGCGGGATATCAAAGCCCTCGCCGCCGGTACGGCTGACAACAACCACCGCTGTATCCGAGTAAGCGACCGCATCCTCAAAAATGTTAGCGTTCTCGTACTCTGCAATGGTAGGCTCCGGAACGGTGAAATCGCCGCGCTTGCTGCCGATCTCACGCAGACGGATCGTACCGACAGGACGCTCTGTACGGAAATTCTCATAGAATTTCACAAGCTCCTCATTAACTTCAAAGCCTGCATGCTTGAGGCCGTCAATCAGGGAAACCGCATTGCTTGTATCACTGTCACCGGAGCCGGTGCCGCCATACAACGGGCGAACGCTCGACCAGCCAAACAAGTTGAGCTTTGTACCGGCGCTCAACGGCAGCGCCTTGTCATCATTCTTCAGCAGAACGATGCCCTCGGATGCAATCTGGTCTGCAATCGCACGGCCGGATGCCATTGTTTCGTCCGAGACCTTGACATTCTCAGCAAAAACACTGTTCACCACCGAGTATTCTACGCCGAGAATAACCCAGTTGACGGAAAGCGTGATAGCCAGCAAAATTGCAATCGGAGCCTGTGCACGCACCAGCGCGCGCTTCGGCTGCTTCAGCTTTCCGGCTGCGACCACTACGATGAGCGCCGCGATCAGTACAACAACAATAAAGATAATAGCCGGGCTACAAGCAATAATGCCGTTCTTCAAATCCTCGGTCGTAACTGCCAGGGAGCCGCCAAACATCAAATCGTACAGCTTTTTCCCTATTACTGCCAATGCCGCAATGATAACTGCAGCAATCAGCCACGGCACAAGCCTCTTCTTATTTTTCATTTCTTTTCTCCTTCAAAAGTAAATGGGTATGCGGTTTAAAGCGTATTTATTGCAATTCAAACCAGTGGAAATTCATTTTTCCACTACCCGTAAAACGGAAATACAGCGGATAGGTTCCGTCAGGAATCGTAAGGGATGCCTTTTCCCCCACCTGACTGCCGTTTTTTATGAAAATATCGGCACACAGCGTGGAAAAATCCGGTGCGGTTGACACCTGAAGGCGTCCGTTTGCAGAGCCGGTACAATGTACCTTTATCTCAGCAGCATCTTTAAAGGCAAAGTACTTGAATCCTGCCACTGCACCATCGCGCATATTGGCAATGTACTGATTGCCGCTGTCCTCTCTGTCCGGCCCGTCCTGCGTGAAATAGGGGTGATTGCGCAGCCGCCATTTCGGGAAAAGTCCGTCATAGCGTCCGGTACCATCCTTCCCCCAGAGGTTGCAGGCAATACGCGCCTCATAACGGCCTTTTCCCCTTAAGGGTCCATCGTTTAGGCCGCAGCTTGTGACCTCTGCCTGCAGAAACGCTCCGTTTTCGTTACGCCGAAGCTTCTCGGCACAAGCCTGCCGGGAATACGAATGACGGTTGGTTTGCCTATGATAGAAAACATACCATTTGTCCTCTAGCTTGAGCAGCCCGCCATGTGTATTGCCCAAATAGTTAGCTGCGTGCTTTTCGGACAGGTTGCTGTCCAGGAAGATATCACCCTGACTAACCAGAGTGCCGCCGTAAGAGAAATCTCTGTCAGGGCTTTGGCTGGTAGCGTAGCATAGCTCATGGTTATGACGAGAGGAGTATACGAAGATATAGGTTTTTCCTTCCTTGCGTATCGAGCTTGCCTCAAAAAACTCATGTCCTTGAAAGGCTCCCGGCCCTTTTTTAGGGAAAATCACGCGCGGCTCCGTTTTTATCGTCACCATATCTTTTTCAAGTTCCAGAACTGTACCGCCGTCACATCTAAGCTTGTGTCCACCTGTCAGAATAGCAGGCACTGCATTATAAAAGCCGGAATACAGCCACACGCGCCCGTCATCATCTGCCAAAACGCCGGGATCAAACGGAAGCTGATCTCCCCTTCTTCGTCCCCAGAGTGTGCCGTCCGCATAGTGAATATGACCCAAAAATTTATATTCTCCCGCAGGTGTATCGCAGACCGCCACGCTCATAATGCCTAAAAAGTCAAACGCATAGTAGAGGTAGTACCGGCCGTCCGGGCCCTGGCAGACATCCGGTGCAAAAAGCAGATGGTATCCCAATGGATTTTTGGGGTCCTGTTTTTTGCGGTAGATAACTCCCTCGTACCGCCATTCGGAAAGATCTTCCACCGGCGCCGACCAGCAAACATAGTCATTCACACAGAAGATCGGTGCGTTGAAGCGGTCATGTGAGCCATAGACATACACTCTACCATTGAACACATGCGGTTCCCCATCCGGAATATATTCCCACGATGGCAAATATGGGTTCACTGCTTGTCTGTTCACAGTTTTCACCTCCTTTCTTTCTGCTGTTACGTTTTAAGTGTAGCACAACTCCTTCTTTTTTCGGGGGATTTTGGCATAACCCGTCTCCACAGTGGCACAACTTGCATTCTTGAACACTTTTTTCGGACATATATGTTTCCTTTTGTGCATTCCACAAAAAAGCGGTGCAGATCAACTCTGCACCGCTCCCACATGCTTAAAACTGTTTTTGTCTGCGCGCTGGCCGGCTGTATTTCTAAGGCAATACTGCACAATTCCCGCCTTGCGGCTTAAGCACCTCGCTCGCCGTATCGGCACTTAGAATTATGCGGTATTGCCCTAAGACAAGCACATATCATGCTTCGTCTCTACCGCGCGGCAGAAATTTTTATACCATGTAACCGCACAGCCGTTCTGTATAGGATCAGGCTTTTTCCGGCAATGGAAGGAGAACGCTCAGATGGAACCAGTTATCTGAACAATCTGCAGAAACCGATCCGCCATACTTCTCTGCTGTATATCGGATGCTTTTTATCCCGTAGCCATGCATATCCTTATCATGCTTCGTTGTGCGATACTCTCCGTCCACAACAGAAAGTTGCGCTGTACAGTAGTTTTCCACCCGGATGATCAAAAACACATTCTGCGTATAGACAGCCACCCGGATAAGGCGCTGCTGCGGGTCAGCCAGCTTTTCCACACCCTCTATTGCATTGTCAAGCGCATTGCCGAATATGCTGCAGATGTCCATCGTTTCAATAAAATCCAACCTTGCACCGTCCGCAACGATCGTCAGCGTGATCTGATGCTGACTGCAATACAGCTGCTTATCTGACAGGATCGTATCCAGCACATCATTTCCGGTATGCTGATTCACACCCAGGCTCTGCATTCCTTTTTCCAGTTGCGAAAGGTATTCCTCTCTTCTGGCCGCATCTGACTCCATCCGAATGACCTGTATCTGATGCTTTAAGTCGTGGTATTTGCGGTTGATTGCTTCACTGTTATCACGACTGATGCGGTATTGCTCATACTGCCGCTTTAAAAGTGTCTGGATTGCCGTTAATTCGTGTTGGGTCTGCATGTCCTGCCACCTATCCTGCATGGAAAGCAGCACAGCCACGCCCGCGAAATCCACCAGCGTTCGTATCCAGAATATTTCCGTGGTCATACGCCCGCTGAACGGCGTATTGGTCGTCACATAGCTGATATTGCTGATTAAAAATGTGCAGATCGCTATAACGGCCGCCGATATGCTTTCACGCCTTGTCATATGCAGTGGCGCTTTATCTCTCAGCCTTTTCTGCTCAAGTCGCAGAAAAACGCCAAAGCCGCCGCCATAAAAAGCCAGCAAGAACAGTCCCTGTATCCACCAACTGCCCGGCATCTTTGATGCGCCGAATGAATAGAGCTGCCACTCCAGCGACGCAACAAACTCTGCCAGCGTGAACGCCAGCGCCCACCAAAAACCCGTATCACAAAAGTTCAAGCGGCAGCACAACCAGATTGTAGCGTACATCAAAACCAAAGCCACGACCATGCCGGGAATCCAAAGGCTTAGCGGAACAATGCCGATCAACCACTGCACCAAGCCGAATAAGGGCAGCGCTGCCGCCAGGATCCCGGCCGTTTTTGCTGCATTATAACGCTGGGGCAGCAGCCTTACAAACAGCACACATGCCAACCACTCCGCCAGCGCAGTATACAATTTCGGAATATCCTGTATCACGCCTGTTATTCGCCTCCCATATATGCAGCAAGGGCTTCCATAAAGCTTTTCTTCCGTGCACGGCTAATTTGCAGAGCCTGCCCTTTTACAGTTACGACCAGCTGATTCACACGCTCCACATGCGCCAGATTTACCAAATAGCAGTTGTTGCACTTGTAGTAATGCCTCTGCGCGAGCTTTTCCTCGGCGCTTTTCAGTGATCCTCTCTCTGCATACTCACCGATCTCGGTATGGTAGATAATTGTATGCCCGCGGCTTTCAATATACAGTATCTGGTCTGCATCCAGCCGGATCATCTTGCTCTCCTGTATCAGATGTATATAGAACTTGGATTTTCCATGTACTTTTTTAACCGCATTATGCAGCACCTGGGAGAAGGCAAAGTATTGAATGGGCTTCAATACATAGTCTAATGCCTCGACCTTATATCCCTGCACAGCAAATTGCGCAGAATTTGTAATAAATATAATGATGACATTTTTATCCATATCCCGTATGCGCATGGCCGCCTGCATACCGTCCATATGCTTCATTTGGATATCCATCAGGATTATGTCATACTCGGATTTATATTTTTCGACAATTTCCAATCCGTCTGAAAATTCAGATACACTGACCGTTTCCGAAAAATCGCTTTGATACTGATCAATGTACTTTCCGAGTTGACTGCGATACCCTGTATCATCCTCTACGATTGCTATGCGTATCATGGTAAATCCCCGTTTCGTGATCCGATGCAGCTTACCCGCCAAATATGGCAATCGCCTTGCATCAACTGATATTGTGCGTTTCTGTCTTGCCTTACCGTATATTTCCTATGCCGATTGTTCAGATTATACTCTTTTTCCCTTCCTTTTGTAAAGCTACAGAACGGTGCAGACATATTGCTCTTTTTTCCTGCGGGCAGGTTTATTTGCCTTATTGCAGCCCACCCCGCCAATACCTTTTCTGAATTAACGCTCAGGTTGTTCGGGGTCGTTCCACCACAAAACGGGGGCCTTCCTCCCCTGTTTTCCCGTTTGGCACAAAGCCGCATTTTTCCAATATGCGCTGGGATGCGCGGTTGTCTGGGTCGGTTTCCGCCTCCACAAAATCCACATCTTGCTGCGCAAATGCCCACCGGATCATGCCTTGAACCGCCTCGGTCATATAGCCGTTTCCTTCGTAGGAAGGCAAAATGCCGTAGCCTATCTCAACAGTGCGGTCTTTAGCAGGCCCGCTACTATTCAGCAGCATCTGGTACAGGCGCAGCGCTACATTGCCCGCGAGGTGGACAGCCTTAGGCAACACCGCACAATTCCCGCCTTGCGGCTTAAGCACCGCTCCGGCAGCT
>ERZ772879.517-NODE-517-length-30490-cov-8.159422_pt1 | contig 30490 bp, 31 predicted proteins | sample MGYA00580582_ERZ772879 | MGnify/ENA primary metagenome ERZ772879 (study PRJEB29015, sample SAMEA2737682) | human gut metagenome | biome: human gut; feature: human-associated habitat; material: faeces | place: China | collected 2012 ... | reverse complement strand
TTGAGTGTACCATAAATGCCTTTTTATTTTTCTAACTTAATTTTACAATTCGCGTTTTCAAAACTTCAAATCTATACTTATCATCTTCTGCTAATCTAAATAAATCTTCTAAACGCATGTTTTCTAACTGTAAGTTTTGAAAATCTTCCGGTATAAATTTTCTATATTTCATTAATAATGAACGCCCAGCCCGATTTATTAGAATCTGGCCATTTTGGTCATCTCTATAAAGAATTCCGTAACCCATCAACGCCAATAGCACACGTGACGTTTTGTTACTTGTAATATTCATATTTCCTTGATTACCTGAGGCAATGAAAGACTTATCTACTTGAATTAGGGTGAAATTCTCATTCAAATATGGTAGTAAAATTAATATATGTGAAAATCGAATCTTGAGATAGCTATTCCCCTTGAGATATTCACTGATACTTCTACTCAAATCATTTAAATTTTTATAATTATTTGTACGGAACGTATATATATCAACATCAGTTTTCTTTACATGAGAACTTATTCTAAAATGAAAAAGCCTACTCTCAGAAAGAATTGAAAAATAGATACTTTCAGTAGATACTGAAGATTGAACAAAATTAAACTTGTATCCTTCAGGCATAGCACTTTTAACAGTCTGCTGCATTAACTCGGATAATCTTTTGAAAGTAGTAATATATTTTTTACCAGCAAACCATACATATCTTTTTTCATTAAGTATGTTCACTATCTCTCCTCCATTAATTATATTTAGCATCAAATAGTTATTGTACCTATATTTTATCCCATTCCTTTTAAAACAAGAATACGTACAAAGTAAAATGTTGTAAATAGTCTAGCAGGGATGTATATTTTCATGTACCAACATAATATTTAAGAAGTTTCCCATAGATATATTGGACTTCCTCTTTTAAAACACAAAAATAAATACTACCTTATTTAGGTAGTATTTATTAAAAGTTACATCAATTTTGATTAAAAATATACTACTTGAACCTCTCATGAGTAAAGTCACGAAATTTTTGGGAATAGAGCGTACTTGATATCTTATTTTTTCACTAATAGCAGTGTCTCTTATTCACCAAGCGATCCCCGTAGTTCCTACGGTTCTTAATTTTTCTCTAGACTAATGATTGTATCTTTAGACCTTCGGCCATAACATGGAGCAAAATAAAAAGGTACTAAGTCTTATATATCAATCTTCGAGTAACCGACGGTTAACAACCATATCGAGCGGCATTAATCACCCACCTGTAGAGGATGAGCGACTTTTGCCTAATTATTGTTAAAAGCCTAGTTTCATTTGTTTAGATTGGAAAATACGTCCTACAAGTATCTCTTTTTTTTCATGGTCGATCCGATAAAATAAGGCATAGCTTTTGCCGATCACGATCCGATATGTTGGGATATCCATTCCATAGATTTCGGAAACTTCCTCATGCATAGTTGGAAAATTTTTGGTTAGTTCTAAAGCCTTCTGGATCGCACCTACAAATCTTTTTATGCTGGCTGGAGAAAGAGCAAGCTCATTTTCCCATTCTTCTATTATCGTTTCAAGGCTGGTCTGGAAACTTTTAGAATAAACTAGCGTGTACTCTTTCATCTATTCACTCCAGCCGTATTTTCCGAAAGCTTTTACCATTTCAATTTCTGAAACTGTTAAACCTTTCTCAAAGTCTTGGAAACTTTCTTCAATCAATTTGCGATCGTGTTCTTTTGCTATTTGAGTAGTATCTAATATGAATAAGTTGCCTTCTTGTTTGGCTTGGATAGTGTCTCCGCTTTTTAATCCAAGAGAGCTTGGAAGGATCACTCCCACGCTATTGCCGATCTTTCTAACCTTTAGTTCTTTTCCCATGTTATCACACTCCTTTTAGTTTTTGATAAATAAATTATAACATGTTATAACAACAATTGCCAACGGTGTTTCTTAAGGGATTCCACTCCATATTATTATTGGACAAAATAAGCCACTTAGAACGCTGAAAACATATACAAACGATATCAAAATACGAGTGAACTACTCACCATACACTTCCGTTAACATCCATTTAAGTAGGTATTTTTATTATATATAGATTTAACATATGTCGGTCGGTTGATTGATATAGCTAAAGTTATAACTCAACCGAAGCCGATTCATCTACACGAATAAAGTTGCGAGTGTTCTCGGCTAATTCATAAAAATTGTTATGTGTTCCATATAGCAATACTGGAATAACTTTATTTTCTTGAATCTCATAAGCAACTCTATACACGGTGACCGCATACTTAAATCCATTAGACCAATTACCTGATAAACCTCCAGTTTTTTGCTCTTACTTAAATGGATCAATAGCAATTTCATCACAAACCTATAGAGGATGAGTGACTTCTGCCTAATTACGTTAAAAAATATTGAAAGTAACTCTATGTAGCAAAAAATATCTAGAATTTCATTTCCTCAAAACTGATCGATATTGTATCTAAAAATATATACTACCTAAAATAGGTAGTATATATTAAAATATGTGCTTTTGTTAGAAAAATCAATACATAAATTATCATATCTGTATATGTCATTTAGGTATTTCAGTTATGTTATAATAGTTTTGCTGTCTGCTACCCCGGCCTAATCTGGCAAGGGGAGGAGGAGATATAATGAAATACCTTTTTGATTTTGTTTTTGCAATCAAGCCATTTGCAGAGGTAACTGCACACTACATCTGCAAGTGGCTTGATTGCAAAATTGCCAAAAAAGACAGTAAGCCTACCCGTTAATTCTATAATATAGAAACGTAAAAAAAACCCCATCAGACTGCACGCTGATGGGGTTTGGTGATATAATGAAATACCTCTTTGTTACTCATAATTATACCATAATTAGTCACGAATGCAACCAATAGAAAAAACTACTTAGAACGGTAGATCATCGCTAATAACAATGCATTGTCCACCAAATGGATTTTGTGAAGCATTAAATACATTGTTATTAATTGTCGCTGCTTTTAACTAGGCCTCTCCCCTTCTATTATAAAAGAAGATATATATCATTTCTTAATTACCTACTACCTTAAACCAAAATTTAAGTACTACCTAATTTAAGTAGTACTTAAACAATCTAAAAAATAGTTATCCCAATTGTTATGCTTTTATAATACGATTATTTGTAACAAAATGAATATTATATAATTAAACACTACCATATTTAGGTAGTGTTTAATTATTAGCAAAACAAAAAATATTTATTCTATTCTCTTAACTTCAACTAAGTTATGCTGCACACCTTTATATAAATCATATGCAACTCATTAGCTAGACAAACTACAAGCATGTAGTTTTATCTGTTAATTATGTACTACCTAAATAAAGTAGTTTATAATTAACAAGTATATATATTTAAAAATTTAAGATTAATTTTTTTATGACTTGTACAAATTTATCTGATATTCTCTTATTAAGAACTACCTAATTTGGGTAGTTCTTATTTTTTACATTTTAAGTAGTATTTAATTGCAATTTGGTAGTATTTTTTTATTATCTTATTCCTAGAACGGTAGTACTTAATATAAATATAGGTAGTATCTAATTTAAGTATTAATGGTAGTATCTAAATTAACAGGTAGTATGTAACTACTTTAAAGTAATTTTTTTCAGATTAACACAGTAGTATCTTATTAAATAAGTTAATTTTAATGGTAGTACATAATTATTATATATATCTGACATTGGTAGTACTTATTGTATTTTTTAGTAGTATATAATCTATTGTTTTCTAGCCTAAAGCCTTGTCTTATAAAAATAATATAATATATACTACTGAAATAAGGTAGTATATATTACTAGTAATGGTAGTATGTTTTATATGCATAAGGTAGTTCTTAATTTATTTTTTTTTTGACACTGGTAGTACTTAATTATCTTTAATTTTAAAACTAAATTTTATTCATACGTTCTTCTGGTAGTATTTAATTATAAATAATATTTATTTAAAGTAGTTCTTAATGACTTTAAAGGTAGTACATAATTCATTTTATTTCTGATTTTAGGTAGTATTTAATTAAAAAGCAGTTTTAATGCGTTTGCATTTTTTATTTATCTTTGCTATTTTCGAAAAGAGTAGGTAATTTTACATAAATAAAACAACGTGAAAGTAGAGGATCTACAATGACTGATTTTAATTTTTTTAAGGCGGATAGAGTTTACAACGAATTATTTTATCAATTTCCAAAAGTCTTTATTGTTTCTGACGAATACAAAAAAATGAAAGATTCAACTAAGATTGCCTATATGCTTTTAAAAGCAAGATTAGAGATCGCAATCAGCAAACGGCAAATCGATGAAGAAGGTAATGTTTATTTTACTTATACGACAAATGAACTGTGTAGCGTATTAAACTGCCAAAAACAAAAAGCGATAGCAATCAAAAAAGAGTTGGAATCCTTTGGTTTATTATTACAAAAGCAGATGGGATTTAACAAACAGTTAGGGAAAAATAATCCTAATAGACTATATCTAGCAGAATTAAAAGTCTCAGAAAATGATATCTACTTACTCGAAAAATTTGATAGAGAGAATAGGGAAAACGTTGATAAATCAGAGGGTATGAAAATCATACCCACCCTCGACGAAAAATCAGACGCTGAATCCCTTGGGGCTCAAGAGGGTATGAAAATCATACCGTGCCAAAACGTTGATAAATCAGAGGGTATGAAAATCATACCAGAACTTAATAATAATATATTAGACACTAATAGACACAATATAGACACTGAAAAAGACCGCCTACAAGATCAATTGTTGTTAGACAATTTTGAGACAATTATGACAAACGACAGCATTGCTACGTTTGTCCCTGAACGAGTATTAAATTTGATAAAAACATTTTCTTCAAGTTACAGTGAAGCTCAAAAAACCGTCCAGACTATTCATAATGCAAAGAAAAAAGCTGAAATAGAAAGTGGTATTTCGATAGTTTTTGAAGAACTCGATAGTTATTATGTCAATGCAGAACAAGAATTATACACGACACTGTTAAAAGCCTATCAAAAATTAAAAACCGAAAAAGTCGAAAATATCCAGAACCTGATTTTTGTCTATGTAAAAAATTGGTTTATCGAAAAACCAATAGCTGCTAAAGTATCAAGTGAAAAACGTTTGAATTATGAAAGCTCCCCAAGCACTATTACGAAAGACTGGTTAGAGTGAAACTTTACTGACAAAGTGATTGTTGCTTCATGAAGTAACATTAAAATTAAAAATTTTTTATTATTCTAATTATATTACGAATATTACAAAATAATAGCTATTTTAATAGAATTTATAAGTTAAAATATTATGATAAAAATCACAAACGTAGCCTTTTACGTCATAAGTGTTAAAAGAAATAATTAATTTCAAATATAGAAAAGGGAACGTATGTTTGCATACTCCTTTTTTTTGAGTTATAATAATACGCGAAGAGAGATAATTTCATTATTTAAACAAGCTAAAAATCTTGATATTACTTCTTTTCAGGCAATACGAATATTATTCGCTTACATTTTTTGTATAAATTTAATTGTCTGCTATGCTTGTGATGAATTGATTTTCGTTCTGCACTTTTGGATGATAAATTTGGACAATTGAAAATACAAAAAAAAGAAAGGCGGTATGAACTCGGAAGGCTGGTAACCTTCGTCAGCGTTCATACACGGCATTAAGATTTGGCCCTTAATGCGTTAACCTTTCAGTGTTACGGTATTACCCGCAATGGATTTAGTATAACAGATATTCAAAAGTGATACCACTTTTTTTGGCTGTGTTAAGGTTAAAAATACGTGATATTACGATAAATCTATGCCTAAGCATAATGTTATAAAAATGTCCGTGTGGCTCTTTGCCGTATGACGAACGCTGAAATTAGAGGGAACGCATGTTTGGATGCGTTCCCTCTTTTTTGTTTGTCATGAACGAAAATCAATTCTCTATTTTTGAAAAATAACAAGAAAAACTTGTTAAAAATATTTAAAGAAATTGGGTGGTTTATTTTATGTCATATACAGGAATTTTGAGTCTCAAAGATATTTGTCACTACGGTAAACGGTGTACCGCTACAGAGAAAATCACGAAGAAACTATCAACTGGCCAAAGTAAAACCGTTGTGCAGTGTAAGAAATATATAATCCAGAAAGACAAAGTCTCAGAGGAAATGATTTATTACATTGGGAAACAAAAGCAAATAATTTTAAAAGATCCTATCCCCTTAAAAGAGCTATATCCAACAATCAAACATGTTTATGACCAAAACGGTGTACTGATTGGTCGAAGAAAAAATGGAGTCTTGCGTTGTACCGCAAAAGGGATGGGGCGTTTAATCAGCTGAATTGATCATTCTCATAACTTGTATTTTATCGTTTTTCGCTTGCTTGAAAATATTGTCGAGACTTCTAAAAGAACTTAGAATCATTAGAAAAATAAGGAGTAGACTTGATCTATCAACAATTTCCTTCGGGGAGTGACGGGGTAGATTTTTACGATTGGTAACGTAAAAAATTGGTCAATCGAGTAAATGCGCTTGTTTGGATAGTGGTGAAATGAATTTGTGTAAATAATAAGCGCAGAGTAAACAAGAGGGAATTTAGAGGTTAGACAAGTTAGAATAGCGCCTAGATTAATCATGAGCAGCTACTAAGGGATCTAGGCTTTGACGCAAACTCATGGAATAAGGAGTAGGTCTTCTCGTAATGGGGAGGACGCACAAGAAATTGTGTCGTGTGCTGCAGTACATGTAGATACTTGCGAGGACGTTGGTCATTGGATCAATCGAGCATTTACCGCTGTCTACTAGGGTTTCTCGTTTCGGACGCCATAAACGAGTCGATATTTTTTATGTATTTTTAAGTAAACGAAAAACGATAAAATATGAACGAGTCCTGAATAAAGTGAAAAAATTGATATAAAACATAGAGAAAATGAAATTTACGTAATGGAGGAATGACAAATGAAAAATTATGATCCGAATATACGATTGGGCACACATACTATTAAGGTTTCTTTCCAACGTTGGGATTACAAAGGTTTTGTGACGTTTAGAAGAGGCGGAAATTGTAAAGGATTAGATGTTTTAGCATTAAACGAGGATGATTTATACGATCAAACATTGACTGATAATCCAATTGGATTCGGCTTGCTACCTGAAGATGATGAAGGTAATGAATGGTTTAAAATGACGCTTATGAATGATAATGGAGACGAATTATCTGTTGAAGATACTTGGTCATATTTGAGTGATTATATTGTCAGCGTTGAAATCATTGAATTTGTAGCGGATAAAGAAGAATAAAAACTGGAGGAATAAATTATGAAATTTTTCGAAGTAAAATCACCATACTATTATGCGTTAATCGCAGCAAAGAATGAAGAAGAATGTGCAGAATTGTATGAACAAGTAGTAACAGATATCGAAAATCGTGAAGAATTTATTCGATGTTTGCATGAGTTAAATCGAAATGAAGCAATTCAAGAGGATGCGAAAAAAATTAGTGAAGAAACGTTACAACCAATCGGTATGGAGGAAGCTACAAAAGACATTTTTACAATTATTGATGAACAAAAATCTTGTGTATTAAGCATTGATTCTACATTGGTTTAATAGATCCAAGATTCTATAATTTTTTTCAAAGTAAAAAGAAATTAGGTAATGATTCTCAGACCAATTACTTAGGAAAATAACCATACAAATTAGATTTTACAGATAAAGGATTAGAAGGAATCACGGCGATTAATAAAAAGGTAGTATTACCTTAGGCATTGAGTAAGGAATTTATTTAGGAGGAAAATTAGATGGCGCGACCAGTTTTAGATGCGATGGATATGGATACTTTGACAAAAGGAAGGTATGTACAGCTGTTAGCTCGTGGTTATTCACCTAAAGATGTATTCAAAGTCCTATCTAAAGGAACAGATATGGAAAAAGAAAGATTACGAAAAGAATTCGACTATTGGAGAGAGCATAACGGAATAAAAGATTTAAAACCAGCACGTCCAGTTATTAGACGAAAAAAATTGAAGAAGTAAGACCAAAGCGTATGGCGTACATAGGCTTTTTTATTTTGATAAAAATAATGAAGGGAAGGAAAACTCATGAATTGTAAAGAAATCGAAAATAGAAAAAAAGTGTCGAAAGAAATGGAAGAAAAGTTACTAAAAACAATGAAACAAAAACAATGAAACAAAAACACCTTAAAAGATTATCTGTCGCGCAATATATCAATGATATGCAGTTAACAGGAAAAGAGAAAGCTTGTTTGTTAGGTTCAATGAAAAACTTTGAACAGTTGAGACGAACTTATGTGAAAAAAAGTTCTAATTGTCAACTATTGTTAGAAGTCTCATGACATTCATTAATAGAATTCATTTTTAAAACTTTTTCTATGGAAATGAGAAAAAGTTTTTTTGTTTTGTCTGAAAGGAGGCAGATGGATGAAAAAATGGTTATTTGGTTTTTTAGGAGTCGCTTTAATCGTCTTTTGCAGTGTGTTTGGCTATGTTAGCTACCAAAAACATGAAGGAGATGTGTTTAAGCAAAATATAGAAAAAAAGATGCCCGTAGATCAAATCAATGCACACGCAAAGAGTTATAAGGAGGATGCAACGAACGTCAATAATGATATGTCTTTGGGGCAAATGTTGTCCATACAAAAAGAAGCAATCGAAATGGGCGTCAATAAACAAGTATTTGCACAAATTCAGATTCCTGCACTTGGTTTAGCATTGCCGATTTTTAAAGGGGCAAATCAATACACTTTGAGTCTTGGAGCGGCTACTTATTTTTATGAGGATGCCGAAATGGGCAAAGGAAACTATGTTCTAGCAGGACACAACATGGAAATGCCAGGTGTTTTATTTTCAGATATTCAAAAGTTGTCATTAGGGGAGGTGATGGACTTAGTTAGTAACGATGGCGTCTATCGTTACAAGGTAACGTGTAAATTTATCGTATCTGAGTACTTTAAATTAATTGATGGCGTTCCTGAAGAGAACTCTTTCTTGTCTTTACCAAAGAAAGGAGAGAAACCCTTATTAACGTTGTTTACTTGTGTTTATACGTCACAAGGAAAAGAAAGATACGTGGTACAGGGAGAGCTACAATAACAAGGTTGTAATCAACGCGAGTCGTTGAAATATGAAATGAGGAGAGTAAAAAATGGCAATAAATCGGTATGTAAAAAAAGCTGGAATGCTTGTTGGAATGTTAGGAATCATTGCAGGCTGCTTTCAGGGATATCGAGCATATGCAGAAGATGTCACGCAAAAAACGCCACCAGAGAAGGTCAATATCACGGTTCATAAATTAATGTACGATCAAGGAACGCAATTGAATGTTGATATTGACGGGATCAAAAACGATGGTTATACGCACGATCAATATCCTACAGGTGTAACGAAATACAACAAGGCAGATTATGGTGATGTTGAGTTTACGTTAGGAAATATTACGGATCAAGTATTACCGACTGAAGATTCTGATCTAACCAACGCGAAGGTGGACGAAATCGTTAAAGATGTAGAAGACAAAGGTGCTAATAGCAAATACATTAAAAATGCAACCAACAAAATTACTTCAGCTGTAGATGAAAATGGTGAGATCACTTTTGCGGATCAACCAGCCTATGTCAATTCCAAAGGGAATGTATATGTGGTTTATGAAAGTAAATCCGCTGCTGGATTAGTCACACAAAAAGCAAAACCAATGGTTGTGATTGCGCCAATGACAGACAATACAGGATCAGGATTTTTAAAAGATATTCATTTGTATCCAAAGAACATTGTTTCTAAGTTGAGTTTTGAATTAACGAAATTTGGTGACGATGGCACAGCTCAAAGCAAACAAACACCTTTAAAAGGGGCAAAATTTGAGTTATACAAGGGCGAACCTGGAAAAGGAACAAAATTAGGAGATCTTGTATCGGATGATCAAGGAAAGCTGACTGCTACTGATTTGACGTTAGGAAAATACTATTTTGTGGAAGTTCCTTCAGAAGTTGTAGTGGGATCAGATAAAGAACCAACAGCAGATCAATATTTATTAGGCGCAGACGCTCGCAACGATGCGCACAATAAATTAACCTTTGAAATTACGAATGACGGTGTGACAAGCGATTTAAAAGCTTCATACGTAAACTATAAAGCACCAGTGATCGATAAAACAGTAACAAATGGAACAGGACAAGAACATTCTTTCCAAATTGGTGACGCAGTAAATTATCAAGGAACGATTCATATCCCAACAGACATTGCAGGCGGAGCAGACGGTATCACAGTAAACGGAGTGAAAAGCGAAACTTCTCCTTACAGTGTATTTAAGTGGGGGGATACAGCAGGACAAGGACTTTCTTATGTCGCTGCTAAAGCAAATATCAAAGTAACAAATAAAGATGGATCTGTGGTATTAAAAGAAAATACAGATTATAAAATCCAAAATTCAGAAAATGGCTTTGTGATCGATTTTATCGTGAATAATGGCCAAGTAAGTGATACTGTAGCAAGTTTACACGGACAAGATCTTCAAATGACTTATAACATGTATGTAAATGATAGCGCAGCTGTTGCCAATCCATTAACAAATAGCGTGGATTTCGTTTATAACAACAATCCATTTAATCAGGAAGAACACCACGAAAAAACGAAAGCTGACGTTGTGACTTATGGTGCAAAATTCTTAAAAGTCGATAGCGGACTATTTGGAATAGGAATCAAAGCAACACCGCTTGAAGGCGCAGAATTTGCTGCTAAAAACGCAGAAGGAAAATATTATGGTGGATTAGTTGATACGGATAAAGACGGTGTCAAAGAAACAGTATGGGTAGACGATGTAGCAAATGCAGCGATCCTAAAATCAGATAAAGAAGGTCACTTTGAAATCACTGGTTTAACTGAAGGTGAATATTCACTGGAAGAAACAAAAGCGCCTGAAAACTATCAAAAATTAACGAAAGAGATCTCTTTCAAAGTAGACAAAGATTCATACAAAGAAGAAAACCGAATCACGATCAAAAACAATCAAAAAGCTTCCGTACCAATGACCGGTAGCAACGGTTTTCAAACGTATGTATTAATCTCTTGCTTGTTGCTAGGAGCAGGGGCACTTTCTGCAGTTGTTTACTTTAAGAAGAAAGCCTAGAAGGATCAAAACCAATGATTATCAGGAAGCCTAAGAAAAAGCGAATCATGGGTAAATGGATCATTGCTTTCTGGTTACTTTCAGCTGTAGGTGTCTTACTTTTGATGCCTGCTGAAGCGAGCGTGGCGAAATACCAACAAAATCAGCAGATTGCCGCAATCGATCGAACAGGAACGGCAGCAGAAACGGATTCTTCTTTGGATGTTGCTAAGATTGAGTTAGGCGATCCTGTTGGTATTCTTACAATTCCAAGTATTTCTTTAAAACTACCAATTTATGACGGAACGTCCGACAAAATTTTAGAAAATGGTGTAGGTATTACGGAAGGAACTGGTGATATTACAGGAGGAAACGGTAAAAATCCTTTAATCGCAGGTCATAGTGGACTTTATAAAGATAATCTTTTTGATGATTTACCTTCAGTAAAAAAGGGAGAAAAGTTTTATATCAAAGTTGATGGTGAGCAGCACGCTTATCAAATCGATCGGATTGAGGAAGTGCAAAAAGACGAACTACAAAGAAACTTTGTCACTTACTTAGAACCAAATCCCAATGAAGATCGAGTAACGCTAATGACATGTACGCCTAAGGGGATCAACACACACCGTTTTCTAGTGTATGGGAAGCGAGTAACCTTTACAAAATCAGAATTAAAAGATGAAGAAAATAAGAAACAAAAATTATCATGGAAATGGCTTTTAGGAAGTACTGTTTTTCTTTCAGTCATGATCATTGGTTCGCTATTTGTTTATAAAAAGAAAAAATAAAGGAGGGTAACCAACATGAGAAATAGAAAATGGCTATTTGTTTGTGCAGCCGCTCTTTTTTCTTTCACTGCCTACACACAGTTGACGTTTGCAGACAGACAAGAAAGCACGGATAGCACAGAACAAACAATCCAAACGTCAGATAGCAGCACGATTCAAAGCAGCGATGAAACCGTCGATTCGTCAACAGTTGATTCTTCAGAAGAACCTAAAATTGCTGAAGACGATCAAATAGTCAAACAGACCATTCACGTTCAAAAAATTATTTCTTCCGAACAATTAGACAACCAGGGGCATGAAAAACAAGAAGGAGTAAATGGCGCGAAGTTTTCTGTTTATGATGTATCGGACATTTTACAAAAGATGGATGTTAAGGATCTCACTACTGACCAAATTGAATCCCAATTAAAAGATCGAGTGAAAAAACTATCCAGTGATCAACTGAAGCTAATTTCTAATGGAGAAACAAAGACAATTGATCAACAAACAGGTATTTTTGAATTCTCGGTAGAAGTACAGGCAAATCAGAAACAAGCTTATTATATTGTCAATGAATCAAGTCCTGAAAACATTTCTAATAGCGAGGATATTTTGCTATTAACACCTGTTTCTGATAAAAATGGTGAATTCTTAAAGGATGTGTGGATTTATCCTAAATCAGAAGCTTCGCAACCTAAAGAAGAAGTAAAAAAAATCGTATCTACTGGCGTAAAGAAAAACTTCTTTGAGAATTGTTGGGATTTTGTTACTCACTTGTTTTCTAGAGATTAAGGAAGAAATAAGATGAAACTGATCAAATTATTATTATTCAATCTTTCTTGTTTAACCGCAGTCTTTTTGTACTGCGGTTTATTATTTTCTCAACTATCTATTTTGCCAAGCTACCAACTATACCTAATGAGGATTTTAAACATACCAGCTGCTTCCATGCCGCTAGATATTATGGAAAAGCTCATTAGGAATCCATTATTTACTACGATCAATTTGATCGTTATTGTCGGAATTTCACTAGTCATTTATAAAAAAGAGGGGATGAAGGGATGAATTTTAAACACTCGTGGACAAGACGGTTAAAATATGTTTTTCCCATAATGATGATGTTAGGTACATTGTTTGGGTTAAAAACAGCCAATGTCTTTGCTGAAAAAGTTATTGTCGATCCGTCAAATCCAATCCAGAACGTAAAGAATAATTTTATTATTCCAAAAGATGTTCCTAATGCAAAAACAAATATTACTGTAAACGGAGCGTCAAAAGTTTACAAATATCATGTTGATGCCAACAAAGGTGGTTTTACAGACGACTACGTAGGATTAGTGGAGGGAAACAAAAATATACGCTATCCTTCTTTCCAAAAAGAATACGGTGAAACAAACCTTGTTTTAGAAGGCGTAACAACCAACACCAAAGTCAATATTGACTATGGAAAAATCGGTACGTATAACGGGAAAAAAGTCAATATCAAGCTAGTTTTATCTAATATTCACTTATACTCGGATACGTTGCCGTGGAATCTACTAGATAATAACTATACAAAAACTCATTTTCGAGACGATGGCTATAAAAATACGAATGGTGCAATGAGTAAATCTAAAAAAAGAACAGTACTTTGGATCTCAGACAATCTTTTCTCAGGAATTGTTTACCATTCAACACAAATGAATGTGCAGCTAGTAGCCACATATGAGGACGGTAGCCCCGTTCAATTTTCAGGAGATACATTTATCAGTTTTAACTCTTTGAACCCTGCAGGAGGAAAAAGCACGGATCTTAAAGGAGAATATGCCCACTATGACAAAATGAATACGACAGATTGGTATGTCAGAAAAGATACGGTTCTTTCAGAATTTAAATCTTTCTACAACAATCTGAACGTGGTAGGTGGCCACCCAGGAGGAAGCTCTAAGCTGACACAAGCGGATAATGATTTCAATAATTTGCATGATAAATTAGGAGATCCGAAGTTTGGTCAAGGTACTGTGTCCTTTAAAATATCTGAAGCAAATCCGACGTTTGTGATTGGTTCTTCTAATGTTCAAACCTGGTTTACTTTATCTTCTGCGACAATCTTTAGTGTTGTTCCTGATCAACCTGAAAAAACAGGGGTTGATAAAAATGGAAATAACGTGAACGATAAAATGTTGCAAGTAGGAGACACGATTCAATATCGAATCAAACAGAAGGTGAATCGATTAGGAGTGGATTTACTAGCGGTTTACGATCGATTTGAGTTAATCGATAATTTACCAAAAGAAGTAAATTACGTCGATGCACACGTTGAAAGTGGTACAAATAAAAAATTCGATGTATCTGGTGAAGTGACCTATGACAAAACAAAACACCAGGTAAAATATGCAGCGAAAGCTGATACATTAAAAAATCGAATGAAGTATAACGGCGAAACTTACGAATTAGTGATCAATGTAAAAGTCAATGAATTGGCCAATCAAAATAGTGTAGCCAAAAATCAGGGAACGTCGATCATTAATAAAGTAGAAAAGGATACAAATATCATTACCGTTTATTTCCCTAAAATTCCAGTGAAAGAAGTACAACAAAATGGAAAAGATGTAAACGGACGAAATGACGGTAAGAAGGGTACGCCGACAGCTCCTTTAAACGCAGGATCTGAAGTACAATATCTAGTCACACAAAAATGGCACACAAAAGGCGTAGACGCTGCGTCAGATCACTACAAACAATTTAGTATTCAAGATCCAATTGAAGCTCGTTTGACATATAAAGAAGTTTCTGCGCAAGTAATAGATAAGAGTAAAGGAAAAGATATTACTTCTGAAGGCACACTAACCTATGATAGCAATTTAAGAACGCTGAAGTGGGAAGCTTCCGCTGACTTCTTAAGTAACAATCTTTTAGATGGACGAGAAATTCAGCTGATATTTACAGCTAAAACTCCATTACAATCAGAAAAAAATATTGATAACCAAGCCGTAGTAGCAGTAGATAATGTTTCTAATAAAACAAATGTTGTGACAATTGGGGTTGATCCTAACTTGCCACAGGTCATTGTTCCTAAAACAGGTTCTACACATTTAGTAACGATTTCAGCGGTCAGCTTACTATTACTTGTGTTAGCAACTTTTAGTTATGCGGTTCTGAGATACATTTAAAATAAAAAAACGAAAGAATGAATAAAATGAAAAAGTTAATAATAGTAGTTACTTCCTTGATTGCCATGATTGTTATTTTAGTCGGATGTAGTAATGAAAAAAATAAACAAGCTAATCAAGATAATGGCGTATTGAAATCAGGAACTATGTGGAAAGAAGAAGTAGGTGGTCTTGTTTATAATTTGAAAATTATAGACGAGACTACCTGGGAATACTCTGAGAGTGTATGGCATCCAGATCCTGTACAAATAACAGTCAAGAGGCAAAAAGACTATAAAGGTTTAGAAAGATACAAAATAGTAGATTCAGCTGGTGTTAGGGAATTTATAAACAAATCTGATTCTTTATTTATTGTTGTTCCCTATGAGAAGAATGGCGTAAAAAAAATAATTTTTCTTGGATCTAGCAAGGATGAAAAGCGAACGAAAGAGAAATTGATTCACGATGGATCACAATCCAATAAATATAAGTTACAAAAGACTAGCGAGTGATTGCTAGTCTTTTTATTTGTCCTGAAGGAGGAATCACAGTGGCAAAAGCTAAAACGCCATTTGAAAAAGCCGCGTCTAAAATCTTAGAACGCCGCGGTGTATCTGAAACACAGTGGAAACAAGAAGTCCTTGAAAAAGCACAATTTGACCTATTACGGGGAAAAGACAAGGACTTAGAAGGATATATCTATCAACGTGAACGTGAAAAGCTTGTTTTCGATGAAATTATTAAACACTAAAAGGAGCGAACAATTTTATGTTTGAATCAATTACAATGAATTTTTTAACACAACCGAAAGTAGTAGCTGCGGTTGATATTTTTAGAGCATTACAAACTGCCGCAACTAGTTTAAAAAACAATCTGATGATTTTTGCTGCTGCTGCGGCCGTTGCTTCCATTGTTATTGGGGGTCTTTTCTTCCTATTTGGACGAAGAGGAGCTGAAAATGGGAAGATGCACGTAGGCTATGTATTGATGGGGGTAGGAGTTATTTTAGCAGCAGCTTCTATTGTGGTTTCGTTATTTGGATTGTTTGGACAAACACCTCAAGGATTATAAGAAAGTAAAAAAGTAGGAGTAAGAAGTAGTCGATACTTTTTACTCCTTTTTTATGAAAGGAGAATACTCATGTACTTTACGATTGCAGGCAATACCAAAACAGATAAAGAGTTAATAAAAAAAGCAACGAAGGAAGTAGGAAAGCGTACTTCTTTTTTACCGAAAACAATTAAATATTCTGTCATTGAAACGGAAGAACAGCTACATGTGTTAGGGAAAGTACTGGAACACGAAAGTCGATCTTCTGTTAAGTTGACTCTCACGTTACATGACACAGAAGGAAAAATAGAGAAAGCTGGTACAGAATACGTTTTTGGCCCACTGGATTATCAAATTTCAGAAGGTTTCTATCCTACATTGGTGGATTTAATCCGCCTTGATGTGTTTAAAGAAACGGATGAAACTATGAGTGTGGAAGAGTCTTATCGAAACGAAAAACTTTTACAAGTTTTAGAAGAAGAGTTAGAGAGCGACCAAAGAAAAGTGAATCAAGGGAGTGAAGTCGAAGTAAATGAAGAAGTACCATGGGAACGACCAATATTTCCAAAGAAGGAGTCAAAAGAAAAAGAGACAGTCTATGTTGATGAACAAGCTGATATTCCGACTCAGAAATCGATATTTGAGGAAGAGAATGATGTGATGGGTCAATTGGAGGTAGATCACTTTGAAGAAACAATGGAGGATGAAGAGACGGCCGAAGTAGAAGTTGATCCAGTTGAAGCTAATGAAGAGTCAATATGGACTGAAGGGGATTCTCAGGAATATATTGAACCACTTATCAGTGAAGAAGTAGAGAAAAACGAAACAGAGATACAAAAGGCAACTGTATTTGATTATATTTTGGATCAATATCCGCCAGAGCATGAATGGATGAAAGAAAAAAACAAATTATTTTTAAATGGGCTTTATTCGAAATATCAATTACCCCAAACCTATCAAGCATTTTTAGAGAGTAAAGAAGAATTAATCTCACAGGGTAAAGGCACACTTTTAGAACAGTTAGAGTCTGTCCAATCAACAAATTGGCATGAGCTTGCACAAGAAGATTTATTAGCCACCTTTGAAGAACGTCAACAAGAAACAGATCAAGAAATTAATGAGTATGCGACGGAACAGTCGTCTAATTGGGAGAAAGCAAAAGAGGAACTAAATAAAGAAGAACAGCGAGTGATTGAAGAAGAAGTACAAAAAATTAAAGAGCGATACGAAAAGAAACGCGACAATGCGTATTCCTTGTGTGTAGAAAAGATCAATAATTTTACTCAGACGAATCAAGAAGCGTTATCGAAAGAAAAAGAAAACTTGTTAAAAGAACGTATTAAAGAACGAAAAGAAGAATTTTATCAAGGTTTGCGTACAGATAAGCTAAAGATTAGCAAAGAATTAAATGAGCAACTGAATAAGCTATATCAAACAACGACTGAAGTTCTTATGGAAAAACACGAGCAGATCCAGCAAGAATTACAAGTACAAATTCCAAAATGGAAAAAAGAGTATGAAATTCAACAACGAGAATTGAAAGAACAAGAAGAAAAACAACGGCAAAAAGAAAAAGAGCGCGAACAATTAGAATTAAAAAAACGTGAACAGGATCTTGCGGAACAAAAAATGGCGATAGAAAAACAACGGTTAGAGCAAGAAAAGGAAAAAGAAGCAGCTGCTCGTAAGGAACGTCAAGAACAAATGGATACATTGCGACAAGCACAGTTAAATTATCTAGCACAACCTCAACCAGTAGCTGCTGTTCAAACGCCAGTGAACAACCAAGCAAATTTAACTCCTTCACCACAGCGTTCCTTTAACGGATGGATGGTGGGATGTATTGCAAGTTTAAGCTTGCTTCTAGGTGGAGGAACAGTATTTGCTTTTAATCATATCAATCAATCTTCACAGGCTGATTCTGTGGCCACAACGACGTCAATCAAGGAAGAAGCCCAAGAACAAGCAAGAAAAGAGTATGAACAACAATTAGAAGAATTATTGAATCGTACCAATCAGTCAACAACAGAGTCAAGTATGGAAAATAGCAAAGAGAGTGATCCTAGTAAGGCTAAAGAAGGATCAAGCGATTCAACTGTACAATCAAACACTTCCGAAAGTTCAGAATCAAATGAGGTGAAATAATGCGTGTTAGAGAAACAACGAGACGAAAAGACAAACGATTCAATTTAGAAAAGAATAGGTATCTTTCTCATTTCTATCGCTATACTCCTTCAGGAGAAGAGCTACCAGAAAAACATGACAAACGTATTTCTCAAAAGATTTTTTATAGTGGCTTAGCTTATCTTCCTTTAAACTATGTTGTTACAAGAATACCAGAAGCATTTCATCGATTTGAGATTATTCCAGGAAGTTTACAAGGAGTGAATATTTTTCAGTTACAAGAAATGCCGCAGTTATTCCATTTTGATTCAACTGGTTTTTGGAATCCTTTGACCCCAACAACAAGTTTAGGCACACGTTTAGTTGTTTCTACGATTTGTGTTGTTCCAGCTGTACTTATGGGATTGAAAATGGACATGTGGTTTCGTCCTCTAGCAGATGGGCAAAAAGGAGATAACCGATTAAAAACGTTAAAGGAAATCCAACAAATTTATCCGCAAATACCAGAATCAAAGGGAGGTTTTCCTGGTTATGGCGGAATACCAATTACTCATTATAAAAAGTACTGGTATATTCAGACGGATACAGTAAATACTTGTATTGTTGGTACTTCCCGTTCAGGGAAAGGACAGATAGAAGTTTTAGCAACCATTGACAATTTGTCTCGTGCAGAAAGACAAAGTTCAATGGTTGTTAATGATCCAAAAACAGAATTATATGTTGCTAGTAAAGATGAACTAGAAGCTAGAGGGTATGATGTGTATGCATTTAATATCACCGATCCACTGCAATCAATGAGTGATAATCCATTGGCACTCATCGTGAAATACTGGAAGCGAGGAGACATAGACACAGCGACACAGTTAACCAATACTTTCACGAATACGATTTATTATGATGCCAACGCTTCAGACAATAAATACTTTAACGAAAATGCGCAAAAAGCTGTCAATGCGCTTATTTTTGCGTTATTGGAACAAGCGGATCAGACAGGGGATTACTCCAAATTAACACCGAATAATCTCGTCGAACTTCTTTCTGAGATTGGTGGTTTTAATTACCAAGATCCTGATAATGAATTCAAGCAGCTCAATGCTTTAGATGAATTTATGAATCAGTTACCACCTGGAAACATAGCAAAAAAACAATATGGGGCAACAAAAATTGGTTCTGATAAAGCGAAAGGCAACATTCTATCGACAGCGATCACAGGACTAAATCCATTTACACTGACGAAGATTGCGAAAATGACTTCTCAATCAACCATTGATTATAAGTCCATTGGTTTTCCGAAGTATTTGGATCTCAAACTACACGAGAGTCTGTTAAATCAGCGAATTGTTGTAGAGTTTTATCATCAAGGGAAAAAATTTCATGAGGAACGTGTCAAAGTAGGTTATAGAGGTTTTTGTGAAATCAACTTTGATTGTCATTTAGAACAGGGAGATCATGTTTGCTTAAAATACGATCATCGAGGAAAAGAATATGTTGCTTGGTATGAGTTTTCTCAAAGAGTATTGAAAGACGAAGAGGGAAATATCGTTTATCGAAAAAAACGAGGAGAAACCCATTTGCCAGAATTAGAAAAAGAAGCCGTTCTAACATTAGATGAGGATAAAAGTAACTTATTAGTAGAATCTATTCGGATGCACTATACCGATAAACCAATGGCTATTTTTATGCTCACACCTGATTATGATCCATCTAACCATATCATTGTTAGTATTTTTCTTAGTCAGTTGTATAAAGAATTATCTACGCAATGTGTTAAGACTAAAGGAGATAAATGTCACCGTAGGATTCATTTTATTTTAGATGAATTTGGGAATATGCCACCAATGGATAATATGGAAGGAATCATGACAGTCACAGCTGGTAGAAACATGTTGTGGGATCTGTTTATTCAATCCTATCAGCAACTTTATGCGAAGTATGGAGAACAAAACGCAGCGATTATCAAAGAAAATTGTCAGACACATATTTATATTATGTCGACAGATGATAATACCATCGAAGAATTTTCTAAAAAAGTGGGGAATAAGACGGTTGAACAAGAGAACAGTACCATCAATTCATTAGGTATGAATACTCATATCAATCGCAATGTTGATTCAGATCGTATCTTAACTCCTGAAAGAATTTCTACTTTTTTAGAAGGTGAAACGATTGTACTCGCTCCTTTAAAACGACAAGATTTGAAAGGCCATAAAATACGGCCGTATCCTATTTTTAATCATGGGGAAACAAATCTTCCTTATGCTTATCAATATATTGAAGATTTCAATCCATCGTGGGATATCAATGATATAGACATACATTGTACACATGCGGACTTGGATCTTAAGGCTTTACAAATTGATTACGATTATTTTCTACCTGATATCTATGCACGTCGACTTTATCACAATATGCACGATCAAATAGAAGCGGAAGCTAAAGAAAACATTTTTATTAAAATCGTTCAATCTTTAGACAACTCAACAGCACAAAAGTTACTTATTCAATTTTATGAAGAGAAGCAAATAGATCGTTTGCAAGAATACCTTGAAAAATTGCGTCAAAATGAAGAAATTACAGAGGTTATAAGGAAACGACTTTTGCTAGAAGCTGAAAAGGCGGTGAAAGAATGATCATTGGAGGAATATTTTCCGGCATTGCCGACTGGTGGTCAGGCTTATTTGGAGATGGGAATGCAGATCCCAAAACCGTAACGAAAGTCTTACAAGATTATGGTAATTATCTGCAGTATCAAGATGTATTCAGTTGGATTTGTAATACTTTTTTATGGGGTTTGATTAAAGGGTTATATAATCTCAATACTTTACTAGAAAAAACAATTTATCAAAGCTTTGATTTAAAAGACTTATTGAACGCCGCTGGTATTAATGAACTGTTTCAAAGTTTGATTAGTAAAGTTTTAGGTCTTTTCTGTGTCGTCACGTTAATCTATTTAGGTTTAAAATTTTTCATGAGTAAGCACCCACCAAAACCAAAAAATATCTTGGTCAATTTATTTATGGCCATGATTTTGATTTTTGGTGGTAGTTCTTTAATCGATGAAGGGCTAAATATCAGTAAAAATTTTTACGGAGATGTAACTGCAGCAAATAAAGCAGATAAAACTGGTTCACCTGCTTTTCAAATTATTCAAAATAATGTGATTGATGTGAGTACGTTACTAGAAAATGATCCGAACAAAGTAGAACACATACCAACAGACAAAAGAAATGCTCTCACGGCGAAAAAATTTAAAACAGCGAATATCAATGGGATTATTACACCTGATCAAGCTAAGAAAATGTCTGAATCAAGTGATATTAGTACAGTACAAAAAGATCGGTTAAAGGCATTACAGTATCGACTAGAGTTAGACGATAATGGGAAAGAAATCCCTGTTCAAATTAGTGATGAAGGTTTAGCAAAATATGTGTATACTTCAGGCTATCGCCGATACATTAGTAGTCCAGGTATTATTTTAGCTGGTGAATCTTCTTTGTCGGTAGCCTATTTATTTATCTTGTTTACGATTGTTACTTGCATTATTGAGCTGGTATTTAAAAAATTCTATTTAGTGATTGCCGCATCAACGGACTTTGAGACAGGACAACGGATGAAAAGTGCGATAGAAGATATTTCTCAATCCTTTTTGTTATTGGCATTTACAATTTTAGAATTACGAATCTATACATTAATGCTTTCAGGTATCGGTGATTTGCATGCGGCAGGAAAGATCAATGGATTCTTGTATGTTGTCGCTTTGATTGTACTAACCATTGCGCTATTCAAAGGCTCTCAATCAGTTACGAAAATTTTCGGCGTTGATACGAGTCTGAAAAACGGCAGCAATTCTCTTCTTAGCATGTTTGCCTTAGGAAATATTGCGAAAAATGTGGGTAGTGGGGCTAAAAACCTTGCAAGTGCTGGTAAGAGTGGTTTAAGCAATTTAAATGATATTCGTAAAAATGGATTTGGCAATCGAAAAGATGTTATTCCTGATAACGGGGAAGAACAACCAGACGATAAAGCTACAATTGTACCTAATAGTAAGAAAACAGTTTCCGAAATGTTCGGGAAAGCGAAAAATGGTGTTTCTAAAGCCGCAGAAGGTCTTGGTTACGTCAATGAACGTGGGTTAAAAGGAACAGCTGAAGATCTTACAGAAAAAGCCAAAGACACCTTAGAAGAGAAATTAGACGGCACGAGAGCTAAAGAATTGGCTGAAGCTGTGAAGAATCCATCCGAAGCACTAGAAAAACAAAAAGAAAAAGCTTCAGAAGTCAAAGAAGGGCTAAAAGATGCGTATGGTGAAGGACAAGTCAATGCAGCAGTGAAGGCAAATACAACAAGTGAAAAAGAAAATCAAGAAGGTGCAGCGATTCCTTCAGCCAAAGATCACCAAGATGAGTTGCATTCTAACGAAAATTCAGAAGAACAACAAAATGGTCAATTACCAAAAACAGATTCAGAACAATATCGTTATAAATCTAACATTAATTCTGAAAATGAAAAGCGCATTTCAGATTTACCAAAACGAAATCAAGAAGTACAAACGGATGAGGATTCCATCGATTTGCCAAATGATAATGGAATCGAAGTTGGAACTGAAAAATCAATGAAAATTGGTTTGCCTAAGACACAAAATTTACCAATGAAAGATAGTCGTTTGAATCAATTCAAGGAGAATGATCAAAGCTTTGTTCACCAATCAACTGCAGGTACTGTTCAAATGAAACCAAGTCGTTTGCCTGAAAATGGAAATCTGACAACTGTTTCTTACAATTTATCTGAAAGTGGTGAGACAGGGAATGCGTCCTTTCAAAATGTTGTGACAAGAGAAGCTGCACCAGAACCTATTCAAAAAGTTCACACAGGTTACAAACCAGCAAATGTGGCATTTACTTCACCAACAAAAATAAATGTAACAAGAGAAACTAAAAACAGGAACAATGAGTTGAAAGAACAACTATTGAGGGATATCAAACAGGATATCAAACCATAAAAGGCCTACATGTTAGGCCTTTTTTCTATGTATGAAAAGGAGAAATCATTTATGGATAAATACATTAACATGAAAAATCCCCCAAGGTTTAGTGGGGAATGGAAGTTTTTCGCCTTTTTCTTTTTAGATCTATTAACGCTTGGTGGTTGCTTTTTTTGGGCGAAAATAGTCAATAATCTTGTCCACTTACCACTCTTTTTTGCACTCTTGAATTATGGCTTATGGATTGCGATAGCTCTAGTGATTGTTTGGCGACCCTATAATAACCCAGGGCAACGACAAATTTTTGCGATTATCGAGTCTATTTTTTTTACGGACAAGAACCATTATCATGCGTTAGATCCTAACCGAAATTATCATGGTACGTATAAGGAGGATGAATAAATGCGAGTCGAAGGACAAAATTCAGTTGATAAGAAATCCATTTTTCAGTTTGGAAAACCAGAAGAACGATCTATCTTGGATTTATTTCCTTATAAATCCTGTACAGAAGAGGGAGTCTTAGTTACTAAAGAAGATCATTTTCAACGTTATTATCGTGTAGTTTCTACAGACGTGGAAGGATTAAATGAACAAGAGAAACTAGAACGAATGAATCAGTTGACCACTGTCATGCGTACGTATGTGCCAACAATTAAGTTAGTTAGTTTGACCACAGAGACGGATCTAACGGAACAAATCGTACAAAAGCGGCAGTTATTAGATAAGAATCGTATGGAACAATCCTTAGGAAGAAATCTACAGCGATTAAGAAAATATGAAAAGAAATTAGTAGAGGAAATCCAGGAATTGAAACGAGCAGAACAAGAACGTCCTGACTTAAGCTTCTTTTTCATCATTGAAGGAAAGACAATCAAGGATTTACAAACCAGAAACCGTCAGTTAATGCGATCTAGTGGCATTTTAGGGTTAAAACCACTCTACAAAAAAGAATTGATCAAGATTCTTTATCGAATGAACAATATGAATGATGAGTAGGAATGGAGAAGAGAGAATGAAATATCCGTTGATATGGTTAGAAAAAGATATTCCGAAGGAAGAGATCACTAGAAAATTTCCTCACACTTTAAGCATGGGTAAGTTGGGAAAAGGGCAATCTTTTAACCAAGTAAAGAATCAAACAAGAAGAGGTGACTGTACATGTTAGAAGCGATTAAAACAGCTTTTTCACCACAAAATGATCAAAAAGTACTTGATCCATTAAAGCAACTAGGAAATCGGGAAATAGAAATTTTAAAATCCAAAGGGTATGATTTAGATTTTTTAAAACAAGTGATGCCACAAGGTGGATTAAATTTCGATGAAGAGTATGTGACCTATGGAAATGGTTATTCACGGTGTGTGACAGTTTATCACTACACAAAAAATCCTACGCTTTTTTGGTTGGCCAATCTCATGAACAATCCTCATACAGTGGCCACACTAGATGTTAGCACAGATGAAAAGCAAAAAGTGATTGATCAAATCAATCGTGCCTTAGATGAATTAAATGATCGATCAGATAACGAACGAAAAGCGACTGACCGAAATAAAAGCGCAGAAGAATACCTGGAACTAGCGGAATATGCCCGAAAATTGACTTCTAATGGGGAAATTTCTAAACAAGTCAAAGTGAGAGTACATGTTTACGGAAACACGATTCAAGAAGTAGATGAACGAGCGCAGGAACTGATTGAAAATCTCAAAGGGATGGATTATCGTGCGGTGACCTATCTGCATAAAACCAAACGAGATTGGCAATCGATGTTTACCATGTTCGATGAACAAGCTGAATGGTTCTGAAATATCAAAGGGCAATCACTACCATCGTTAAACATTGGCGGAGGTTTCCCGTTCCACCACCAAACGCTAAAAGATCCAGGAGGTACACAATATGGGGAGACCATGACAGGCGGCCCATTTGTCTGGAATGCGACGTATAAAAATAGTGTACGGTTGTCTACTAATACCTTGCTTCTAGGAATGATGGGAGCTGGTAAATCGACCGTTCTTAAAATGATCGCGGAAGCCCATTTAGCTGCAGGAGACTTTATTTGGGGCTTTGAAAAGGGAAAAGACTTTATTCCTTTCTTAAAGGAATATAACGGTATTATGGTGCGTTTAGACGGATCTGACGGGATGATCAATCCTTTAGAAATATTTGCCACACGGACGTATGATGAAGCATCCAGTTTATATGACGATAGATCAGTCAAAGATTTGAAGATCAATGAAGCAGCGTCCTATCAAACACACTTAGACAAAGTGGTCTATCAGGTACAGTTAGTGAGTCCTCAGCTAAAAGGAACGATGAAAGCAGAATTTAAGACCTACTTAAATCGTTTTTATGAAGAGTATGGAACAGTACCACGCGGCTTTACTTCCTCAAATTCGCGTTCAAATACGGAGACGCAAGTCACAGGGAAAGATCCAGAAGCTTATCCGACGTTCAAAGAATTTTTAGACTTTTTAGGACAACTGGAATTACCAGGTGCTTCCCAAGAGAAAAAGAATCGAAAAGAAGAAATGGAATCCATCGTAGAATCCTTATGTGAGACGTATGGCATGATTTTTGATGGTCATAGTACGATTCGACACCTTGACCAACAACAGTTGGTCTTTTTTGACATTGACTCTATTACAGGCTTAGATCGAGGGGTACAACAATGTCAGATGTACATGGCTATGACGTTGATTTGGAATCAGGCATTGATTCAAGGAAGAAGACAACGACGTTTAATTAAAGAAAAACAAATGGAAGAACAAGACTTCAAACGCTTCTTGGCGATGATTGATGAGTGCCATAATGCGATTAATCCAGATTTTATTGAAACGGTAAATTATGTCACAAACTTTCAACGAGAAATGCGTAAAGTAGAAGCAATGACTGTTTTAGCTACACAATCCCCACAAGAAATGGTGCCAGAAAATATGTCTTCTGATAACTTCTCGAAACTGAAGAAAGTCTTTGAATTTTCTTCTACGAAGATCTTTATGCGTATGGATGAATCTATTTTACGTCATATAGAAGGATTAGTTGGTAAATCAATGACGAACTCAGAATTAGAATCCATTCCTCAACAAAATCAAGGAGACGCTGTGATCAATTTTGGCTCAAAAGAAACCATTCGTGTTCATTTTAGTCCGAACAAACGTCAATTAAAATTGTTTGATGGAGGAAAATAATGGAAAATCAAGATGAAAGTTTAATCAAGCAGTATGTTAAGCGTCGTGCAAAGCGACGCTTATTTTTGTGGTTGTTTGGTACTTCTGCAGGTTTGATTACTATTTTGATTACTGTGTTCGTGACCCTTTTTCTAATACTTGCGGCGGGTTCGATTGATAATTCTGATTCAGATTCAAGTAGTGGTGGCGAAGCTTTTACAGGAGAATATTCGGAAGGATTACCCATTTATAAAGAAATCAAAGGAAGAGGCCCTTTTTCTGATGAGATTGCGCAATATGCCGTAGGTGCAGCAGTGAAATATAAATTATTACCAAGTGTAATCCTTTCTCAATACGGTTACGAATCAGCGTTTGGTACGTCGGCGTCCGCAAGAAATGATCTCAACTATTTTGGGATTACTTGGTTTGATGGGTGTTTGTTTCCTAAAGGAACTGCACGAGGAATTGGTGGCATTGAAGGGGGCTGGTACATGAAGTTTCCCAACTCAAAAGCAGCCTTCTCCTATTACGGCTTTATGGTAGCCACACAATCCAATTTTAATGCTTGTGTCGGAAATAAAAGCCCTGGCGCAAGCTTATTGATCTTAGGACGAGGCGGTTATGCCGCTGCAGGAATTACTGAAGATAGTCCGTATTATACAGGTTGTATGTCAATTATCACTTCTAATAAATTAACCGAATATGATGAATTCGCGATGAAACATTGGGGTGAAGGTGGTAATGATAATGGCACAATTACTGGTGAATGGACGAATCCATTCCCTGGCAGCAGTTTAGATAAAAGTTCCTTTAGCGGTGGGCAATTATTTGGAACGAATCCAGGGGGAGAGTTCCGACCAAATGGTTTCCATGACGGATTAGATTTTGGTTCAGTTGATCATCCAGGAAGTGAGATTCATGCGGTTCATGGTGGAAAAGTCGTGTACGTTGGAAATCCTGGTATTTCAGGTTTAGGCGCATGTGTGATCGTGATCAATTACGATGGCTTGAATATGGTGTATCAAGAATTTGCGAATAGTACAGGAAATTCTTGTGTGAAAGTAGGCGATCAAGTGAAAGTTGGTCAAGTAATCGGGATACGAGATACAGCACACTTGCATTTAGGCTTCACTCGAATGGATTGGCGTCAAGCACAAGGACACGCATTCACAGATGATGGTACATGGATCGATCCATTACCATTTTTGAATAGCAGCAAAAAATAGATCAGGAGAAAAAATATGGAAAATAAAACTTTAAAAATCGTCTTAACAGCTGCAATTAGCGTTAGTTTAATCGGCAATATCGCGTTGTTTTGGCAGCTGAAAGAGGAACAAGCGACAAATACCTATAAAATTGAAGAAGTGGCTAAAAACGCGTCTGAGAAGCTCAAAAAAAATTCCTCTTCAGCGCAGGCAAAGATCGACAAGTTAAATCAAACCATCAATGAGAAAAACCAAGAAATCCATCAGCTGAAGCAACAAGATGGCACAAAAGCAAAAGAGGAAGTAACTGAAGCACAAAGAAAGACGGCAGAAGAGTTCGGTCAATTGGCCATTGATAAATCATTAAGCAGAAATGAATTAACGGAAAAACTAAAAGATGTCGCAACCCAAGAAGTGATCGACAAATTAAGTCCTGCAGACGATGATCACCAACATGATGATTACGGAAGTTACTCTTTTACATTAGGTGACGTGCAAACTTACGCTCAAACAAGCAGTGTAAAAGAGGAACAAAATTTTGTGGTATTTGTTGATTATACAATCGGCAATCCTCAATTTAAAGATGTCAAACCGCAAAAAATAAAAGGTGGATTAACTGTCACTGAAAAACAAGTAGATGGTCAATGGAAAGTCACAGACTTTAGTTATTTCACTCGTTAGGAGGAAGAAAATGAGTAAGAAAAAAGGAGCAAGAGAACGTTTCAAAAAACGAAAAAGTTATCTTAGATGGCTGGGAATCTTTATGATTCTCGGCTTTTTGATTCTTGCTAGTCCGATTTACACACATAAAAAGGTAGACATACCAGATGAAGTAAGCACGAACGCATTTTTAAACACGAAGGAACTGACGATGGTTTCAAAAGAAAAAGGAGCGAACCAGCAATTAGTTTTTGAATTTGCGATCGACGATGAAGATCAAAGCTTATTAAAAGAACTGGCTAATCTTAATTATCGCGTAGAAGTAAAGACAGCTAAAGGGGATTATCAAGCAATAAAAGCCAAAGTGATTAAGGTGTCTAATGATTATTTTGCAGTGAAACTATCGCATGTACCAGAAGAATATATTGCTATGCGATTAACCATTATTCCTGAAAAAATTGATCCAAAAGTGGATATGCAAGAACCACAAGATCTGATTTATTACGTTCACGAAGATAAGGTTAAAGATCAAGTGAAAGATGAAGATTATGAACAACATGCGATGAATTACAAAGTGAAAGGATACAAGAAAGAACAAAAAGCAGCACAAAAACAAATTGAATCCTTCCAAGCAACCATTGATTTGAATGAAGAATTAGTGAAGAAACTAAAAGATCAATTGCCTTATCAAGTTGCAGACGATCAGGAAAATACTGAAAATAAGATTAATAGTTACCAGCAAGAAATTGAAACATCGAAAACGCAAATGAAAGATCAAGAAGAGATCATTCAAAAACTTCAAGAAAAAATTGATCGTATGACAAAAGAAAATATTTAGAAGAATAGGTGGAGTAAAAGAAATGAAGCGAGCGAACTTGGTCGGTAAAGATACTTTCGCTGAGCAGAAAGTATTGATTAAAGCCTATCTCAAAGTTGTAAAAGCTAAAGAAATATGTCAAGAAGTGCATTTATCTAACACAACAATATCTGAGTTGAAGAATGGTAGAAAGAGTTTAGATACCTTAAAATTCAGATCATTTGAAGCTTTGTATTTAGCTGCTAAAAAATATTTTACGGCTGAAAGAAAATAAAAACAGGAGGATTTTATGTGAAAAAAGTATATCAAAAATGTTTATGGATCAGCTATATCACCTTAGGTATAGCTGTTAAAGAGATGGGAGAAAACATTAACCACGATTCTAACACAAACATCAAGCACATAAAACATTTAACACTCCTCCTTTCTGGCTGAAGATTTCAACCAAACAGGAAGACAGCGTATCAATTATAGCATACACTTTTTCTTAAATTCATTTTTCATATGACAAAATATTTCCTTCTAATCGACAAAGTTAGAAGGATTTTTTATTGTCTAAATACACAAATAACCTTAATTTTTAAAGAGCATAAGGAAACGTGGGAACACTTTTTAAAAAAAGTGTTCCAATAGGCTGTGCCTATTACGTTTCTCTAAAACAAAAGTGGGTACAAAATATTCGATTTATGGATAGTGTATGGATAGTAAAACAGCTATACATGGATAGCATATGGATAGACTCCATAGACTATCCATACTTTTTTCGGAGGGTGAAAATGGAAATTAAAGAGATTAAAGTAAGAGGTATTAATAAAAAATATGTTCAAGAAATTGATCATAGATGCGTAGAATTAACAGAACAAACTGGTCAAAAATGGAGTCGAAATGATTATCTAAAACTATTGATTGAAAACGACTTTGAACGTCCTTTAATGGACTACAAGAAAGATCAATTTGATCGTTTATTGGAAAAATTTACAGATGTTCAGCTGCATAATACAAAAGTTTTGGAAGCATACACGAACGAGGTCAAGAACTTAATTGAAATATTAATCGCACATTAGGAAGGAGATAATGTTCTATGGTTAAAGCGATAGAAAAGCATATTACATTTTATGAAGCGCACGATGAAGTTTTAAAACATATTATGGAAACTCAGCCTACGGTAAAAAACTATTCTGAAGCCATTCGATTTTTATGTATGAATTACGATCCAGAAATTGAAAAAAATAATAATATGACGAACGCAAAGTTGAACGCAATGGGAAAGGAAATTTCTATTTTAATAGAAATGGTTTCAGAGTTTGCGGATCTTCATTTGAAAGATACAGGAATATTAATTGGTACAAATTCAACTGTCTATCAAGAAGCAAAAGAGCGTGTGGAAGGGAAAATAAAAGCGAATCAAACGAAGAAGTATTCTCCTAAAATCAAGAAATCAATAAATGAATCTGTTCATGCCAGAGTAGATACATTT
>ERZ772879.510-NODE-510-length-30701-cov-3.580500_pt1 | contig 30701 bp, 27 predicted proteins | sample MGYA00580582_ERZ772879 | MGnify/ENA primary metagenome ERZ772879 (study PRJEB29015, sample SAMEA2737682) | human gut metagenome | biome: human gut; feature: human-associated habitat; material: faeces | place: China | collected 2012 ... | reverse complement strand
CTCGTCAACCGCCTCGAGAAACTCGGTCGCGAGTTTGGCGGGAAAGGGATAGGGCGTTCCGATTTTGAGGACGGGCAGCTCGAGCCCGCATATCTCGAGTGCTTCCATGACGTAATGATACGAGATACCACCGCAGGCAATGCCAAGCGCGAAGCGCGACTCGCCACGCCGCTCGAATGCATGGGTCGCCTCCTCACGTGACATGCCGGAGATCTCGATGCGGTTGGGGCGATAGCCGAAGGAGAGCTCATCGGCAATGGCCGCTGCGCGCTCCTCGACCTTGCCGTGGTTCAGAAAGCTCGTGCGCGGGAAAACGACCCAGCGCTGCGTGTCCTTCACAAAGCCGCTCGGGACGTGCCGCTCCCAGGCGGCATCATCGTCATCTCGCGTGGGATTTGCGAACTTTGCCCCGCAATCGGCTACGCCGCCACGTGTCTTGACGGTGCCGCAGGCGTGGCTTACGCGCGTGGTCGGGCGCACGATAACGGGCGTATGGTGGCGCTCGGAGAGCTCGAAGGCGTCCTGGATCATGCCGTACGCCTCGCCGGGGCTCGCCGGGTCGAAGATCGGCACCTTGGCGAACTGCGCAAAATTGCGTGTATCCTGCTCGGTCTGACTCGAGATGGGGCCGGGATCATCGGCCACGACGATGACGAGGCCACCCTCGACGCCGATGTACGAGAGCGTCATGAGCGGATCGCTCGCGACGTTGAGACCGACCTGCTTCATCGTGACGAGGGCACGTGCGCCGGCATAGGCCGCTCCCGCGGCAGCTTCGAGGGCGGCTTTCTCGTTGGTGGACCACTCGACATGGATGGAACCATCGTTGTGCTTGGCGATGGTCTCAAGCACCTCGGTCGAGGGCGTGCCAGGATACCCGCTCACGAAATTGACGCCCGCGTGCATAGCGCCGAGCCCGAGGGCCTCGTTTCCCATGAGCAACTTAACTGGCATGTCGTATCTCCTCGTCTGCGCCTTCTCGTCAGGCTTTCCGATAGCGTTTGCGTGCCGAGTCGTGTGCTCGGCGCAGTTCGATACATGGTACCATCTATCGCACGTTCACCTTACCTTGGAGTTTCGCATGGAAATTCGCTATATCGACACGCGTGGTAACACACAGGAACCCTTGACCTTTAGTGAGGCGCTTCTGAAGGGGATTGCCTCGGGAGGAGGCCTTTTCGTTCCCGAGAAGCTGCCTTCGATGACGCTCGACGAGATCGTCTCGCTCGCCGACATGCCCTATGCCGAGCGGGCGGCGTTCGTGTATGAGCGCTTCGGCGTTGACTTTGGCGATACGGAGCTCAACGAGCTCATGCAACGTGCGTATAACGAGAACTTCGACACGCCGGACATCTGCCCGGTCGTCACCGTTGCCGATGGCATGCATGTGCTCGAGTTGTGGCATGGCCCCACGTGCGCCTTCAAGGACATGGCGCTCCAGTGTCTGCCGGTGTTCTTCTCGGCATGCGTTGACAAGCATCGTGCTGCAGGCGGTGCGGATAACGATTATCTCATCGCCGTGGCAACGAGCGGTGATACCGGCAAGGCGGCCTTGCAGGGTTTTGCAGACCGCGACCATATCTCCATTGTCGTCTTCTATCCAGACGGTGGCGTGAGCGATATCCAGTTCAAGCAGATGGCCACGCAAGAGGGCGACAACGTCTGCGTCTATGGCGTGCGCGGCAACTTCGATGATTGCCAGACGAGCGTCAAGCGCATGTTCGACGACGCAACCTTCAACGCGCACTTGCTCGACACGCGCAATATCGCATTGTCCTCGGCCAACTCGATCAACTGGGGCCGCCTGCTGCCGCAGGTCGTGTACTACATCAGCGCATATTCCATGATGGTCAAGGACGGCGTTGTAGCCGCCGGTGACCCCATTGACGTAACGGTTCCCACGGGCAACTTCGGCAATATCCTCGCCTGCTGGTATGCCAAGCAGCTCGGCGTGCCCATCGACCACATCGTTTGCGCGAGCAACGCCAATCGCGTGCTCGCCGACTTCATCGAAACGGGCGTCTACGATATCAGCGACCGACCCTTCATGCTCACGCCCTCGCCTTCGATGGACATTCTCGTCTCGAGCAATCTCGAGCGCCAGCTCTTCGAGCTCACGGGACGTGATGCCGCAGCCATCCAGGGATGGATGGATGACCTGCGCGAGAAGCGCCGCTTCGAGCTTGACGAGGAGACCTTTGCCGCGCTCCAGCAGAATTACCGCGCGGGTTCAGTCGACAGCGACACGTGTCTGCAGACCATTCATGACGTCTTCGAACAACATGACTACCTGCTCGATCCGCACACGGCTGTCGCGTGGAAGGTCGCCGAACAGCAAAAAGGCGACAATCCCATGCTCATTGCCTCGACGGCCAACTGGGCGAAGTTCGGCAGCAACGTGTATCGGGGGCTAGCCGGTATCCCGGCAGACGAGCCGCTTCCCGCTAACGTGGAGGAGCTTACCGATGTGCAGCTCAACCGCAAGGTGTATGAGATGACGCGCGTCTGCCCCATTCCGCCGCAGCTCGATGAGCTCGACGACAAGGCAATCCGTTTCACGACAGTGATCGACGGAGACGTGGTGGCAATCGAAGATGCGGTTACCGATTTCATAGGATAAACACGAGCGTATGAAGGGCTAACCGTTCGCCACCGCAAATAGCCTTTGCTCAGCTTAATCTTGAAATCCGATAAAAATCTTGTTATCCATGTAGATAGCGTTAAAGGTATTTATCGGGCAATTCATCAGTGCGAATCTACAGGACAGCTTACCGAGAGGATTCATCATGGCCGATAAGAAAAATCTGCACGCACAAGTCAAACTCATGGTTAGTGCTACCGAGGATCGCAAAGGTCCGACATTTGGCAAAGGCGCGGCGACCCTTCTCCACGGGATCGAAGAGAACGGCTCGTTGAACAAGACGGCCAAGAACCTCCACATGGCCTATAGCAAGGCGTGGAGCATGATCAAGAAGGTCGAAGAGGGCCTCGGCTTCCAGCTCATTGAACGCTATGGCGCCCGTGGCTCCAAACTTACCGAAGACGGCGAAGAGTTCCTCAAACTCTACGACGTCTACGACAAGAAGGTCGAAGCCTACGCCGACAAGGTCTTCCGCGAGACCTTCAAGGACTTCTAGAATAACGTGCCTGGCACCTTGTCTCAAAAGGTAGCCAAAAGGCATCGATTGTCGATGATTTGAGACAGCGTGCCAGGCACGCCTCGTCTAAAAAGAGGAGCCGCCCGATGGGGCGGCTCCTCTTGCGTCACGCAAGTCACAAACCCGAATTACTCGCGCTTGATGGTATCGACCTCGACATCGATTTCGTCAGCATTCTTGGCAACGTACACAAAACCTACCTCGCCATTTACAGGCAGCTCGTTGTAGGCAACCATCTCGGCGATTTCCGCAGGAGTCGCGCTCTTGGGCTCGGTCTCGAGCAGGTGGGCGGTGTCGGCACGACGCGCCATGGCCTTCGCAAAGTCCTTGGTGCCCACAAAGACCTCTTGCTTGTACGGATTGACCCCAAGCTTCTTGGCGCGGTAGATGATGTAGCCAAGGGCCAGGATGTTGGCCACCAGGGCGATGACCGAAACGACCGTGTTCACGGCCGGGTTGTTGACCGACTGCACGGCGAAAACGGAATCGTTGACGAACATGGGGACCATCTGGCAGAACATGCACCACATTGAAAGCGTGAAGGCGCGGTTCTGGATCCACCCGCCCTTGTTCCAGAGCAGGCCGGCGATCGTCGGGGCGAGCAGCAAGGCGATGCCACAATACCAGGAGTGGGTCGGCAGGCAGTTGTAGGTGTAGCAGAAGTTCCACAGGTCGTAGGCGATGATGAAGACCCACGTCATGTCGGGCCACAGCATGTCCTGGCGCTTCTTGGAGATGTAGATGCCGAACCATCCGGTCATGCAGAAGATGTTGAGCAGACCGGCCACGCCGTTGAAGACGTTGAAGATGCCGCCGTTGAGCACGACGCCCTCGCTTGACACCCAGCTGCTATCCCAAGCGCGAATCGCGCTCTCGAAATCGGACACGACCGCAATCAGGATGTTGATGGCAACGATCACGAACGGGAACGCCTTGAACCAGTGCGAGCGGCCGATCTTTCCCCAGCTGTACTTGAGCATCATGAAACCGATGCATCCGGCGGTCGCGGCGTACACCTTCGCGTAGTGGAACCAGCTGTTCATGTCGGTGTGGGTCGGGTTGTTGAGCGCCCATTCCGCACCCATGGCGGCACCGACCTCGACGGCGATGCAGTAGACCGTCATCGCGGCGCACACGCCGAAGAACATGAAGCAGCCACCGAACTTCGAGCGGCGGGCGAACTCGTTGCAGATGATGAGGGCCGCCAGCACCATGATGAGACCCATCCATTGAAATGGGGCGTTTGCCCCGTATACGTCAAAAAGCATATCCTTACCTCCTTGCCTAGGGCCTATCCATATGGAGCGTCTGCGCAATCACGTCGGCGATAACGGTGTCGTCGGCATCCGGATGCCTGCGCAGATACCCGATCACACCCAATATGAGGACATAGAAGGTCTCATACAGGTGCTCGATCCGTATGTCATGGAGGTCCGCATAGTCACGGACGGTGGTGTCTATGATGTAGCGTGTGGTCTCGTCCGCCACACGGTTCACGAACTCGAGGTAGAGAGCGGCGTTCTCGCGCGAGGACAGCGCGACATGAAAGGTGTCGTCTTCGAACAGGCCGATGCGCAGCAGCCTGACGATGGTGCTGAGCGCATGGTCGATATCGCCTTCGATGCGCTCGTCATTCCAGTTAGCGAGAGCCTCGACGTAGTCCTGGGTGTAGTCGTCTATGACGGCGGACGTGACGGCGTCCTTGTCGGGAAAGTAGTGGTAGAAGAGCGTCCGCGTGACACCCACGCGCTCGGTGATGTCCTTCACGGTCGTGTGGGAGAGGCCGCGCTCCTCGTAGAGGTCGCGGGCTGCGGCGATGATCTGCGCCTTGCGTGCGTCACTGCGATTGGCCATTGTGCCATCTGGATTCATCGCGTGTCTCCCCATCTCCCGATTCGCGTATTAGGCTATCGCTCTGGTCGACATAGGGTCAATGAACAGAATTGACGAAACGTCAATGAGAGACAACGTGCCTGGCACTCTGTCTCAAAAGATAGCCAAAGGATATCGATTGTCGATGATTTGAGACAGCGTGCCAGGCACGCCTACCCCACGAGGAAGCCGCCCGATGGGGCGGCTTTCCTCGTCATGCTCGTAGTGTGAGTGCGGAGCTATTGCGTGGAGGGCGCCTCGCCCTCGCCGCCACCAGTTGCATCTCCGCCGCCGGTGTTATCGCCGCCAGTCGCATCTCCACCGCTTGGAGTATCGGGCGTTGTGGGCTCGGAGGGATAGGGCGAAACAGCAACCGTAATCGTGATGCTTGAACCCTTGGCCACCTCGGTACCACCAGAAATGCTCTGGCTGATGACCTCACCCTGAGCAGCGCTGGTAGATGACTCGTACGTGACCGACACGCTCAACCCGCGGCCTTCGAGAGCCGACACGGCATCAACCTCGCCGATACCCAAGACGCTCGGCACAAGGACGTTTTCCTTCTTCTTGCCCGTCGAAACGGTGTAGGTGACCTTGGAACCAGCCTCAACCTGCGAGTTGACGAGCGGGTCCTGGGCACAGACCTTGCCAGCCTCAACAGTGTCACTGCTGTCCTGTTTGGATTCGCCTACGAGCCCCAACGCAGCGAGTTGCTGCTCTGCCTCCGAGGCCGTAAGCCCCGTGAGGTTGGGCACGGTAACGAGATTGCCGCTCGTCTTGCCCGACGAAATCACGAGGTCAACGGTCGAGCCAGGCTCCACATGGGAGTTTGCCGTCGGGGTCTGGCTAATGACCTTGCCCTTCTCGACCGTCTCGCTGATGTCGAGCTTGATCTTGCCGACCTTGAGCCCGACAGTATTCAACGACTTGCGGGCTTCTTGCTCGGTTTGCCCTTGGAGGTTGGGCACGGTGACAGATCCACCCCCGAAGAGACCCGCGCCATTGGCAACAAAGAAACCGATTCCGGCAATGAGGATAATGGCGATAATCGCGATGATGACGTTGCGCTTCGTGTTGCTGTTGCGCGGCGGCTGCTGCATGCCACCGCGTCCGCCACCGGGCATGATGGTGGTCTGCCCCGGCGTGGGCATGACGGTCGTCTGGTCGACGCCATAAGCGCCGACGCCGGCAGCGGCATAGCCAGGGTTGAGGACCTGAGTCTCGGCCGAGGCGCGACCCGACAGGTAGTCGTCGATGGCGCGCTGCATCTCCTTGGCAGTGGCAAAGCGATCGTCGGGATTCTTTTCGAGCGCCGTCATAATGATGGCCTCGAACTGCGGGTCGATGTTGGGGTTGATCTGACGCGGCGGCACGGGCAGGTCACTCACCTGCTTCATGGCGACCGAGACCACGTCCGCGCCATCAAAGGGCAGCTGGCCCGTCGCGGCCTCGTAAAGCACGATGCCGAGCGAGTAGAGATCGCTTGCCGGCGTGAGCTTCTTGCCCTGGGCTTGCTCGGGGCTCACGTAATGCGCGGTGCCCAGAACAGACGAATCCTGCGTCATGCCGGGATGGCCGGCCTGCGCGATGCCAAAGTCCATGACCTTCACATTGCCATCGCCCTGCACCATGATGTTGGCGGACTTGATGTCACGGTGGATGATGTCGTAGCCATGGGCGACGGAGAGCGCGGAGCACACCTGCGAACCGATCTCTGCAACCTTGCGCGGATGGATGTTGCCGCGTTGCTGGATGGCGGTCTTGAGGTCCGTGCCGCGTACGTACTCCATGACGATGTAGTACGAATCGCCGTCACGACCCCAATCGTAGATGTTGACGATGTAGGGGCTGCTCAGATTGGCGGCAGCCTGTGCCTCCTGCCTGAAGCGTGCGGCGAAGTTGGGATCTGACGCATACTGCGGAAGCATCACCTTGACGGCGACAGTCCTGCCAAGCGTTGAATCGGTGGCTTTGTAAACCTCTGCCATGCCGCCCATACCGATTTTCTCGGTAACTTGATAGCGGTTTCCCAATGTCCGATTAACCACGTTTATACTCCCTGTCGCTTGTCATGCGAATGCGCGCGTTCGCATACCATCAGGCATTCTACCAATCTAGTAGCTGCCGTATCTGCATAATGTCGAAAAAAGCGCTTTGCCTGCATATCTAGAGCGCCCCCAATTCCCTCAGGGCGGCCAGGAACACCGTCGAGGCCTTGGGTGCCGCAACGTCTCCGCCGCTATCGCCTTCCTCGATGACGATGGCGACGGTCACGCTACGACCGTTGGCCTGCGCCGTACCGACGAACCAGGCATCGGATTTCTCCTTGCCCGTCTCGGCCGTACCCGTCTTGCCGATGACGTTCGCGCCATCGACGCGGGCTTGCGTACCCGTGCCGCTATCCACGACGCCCGCGAGAATCTCCTGCTCGGTCTTGGCGGTCTTCTCCGAAATCGTCTGGCCCATGATCTGGGGGCGCGTCTCGAAGGTCGTCGACCCGGAGGCAGACACCACCTTCGACACGACATAGGGGTGCAGGGCCACGCCATTGTTCGAAATCGCCGCCATGCAGACGGCCATCTCCATCACCGTAGCCTGGGGTCCTGCGGGGCTTTCGTGCTCGCCGACAGGCTGGCCATCGCCGGCCCAGGCGGTCTCCCAACGGGTCATCTCGTTGGGATCGGGCATAAGCGAGGTGGCGAGGTTGAAGTCGAGCGCCACGGTATCGCTGTTGAAGCCGAACTTCTCGGCATAGGTGACGAGGTTCTTGGCGCCGAGCTCATCGGCAATCTGCGCGAAGGCCGTATTAGCCGACAACGCAGTGGCCTCGGCGACGGTGACACGGCCGTACGCATGGTTCTTGTAATTGGTGATGGGTGCATTGCCGATGTCAAGCGAGCTCGGTGCGCTGTAGACGGTGTCGGGCGTAACCGTGCCCGTGTCCAGGGCGGCGCCGAGCGTAACGATCTTGAAGGTCGAGCCCGGTGCGTAGAGCGTCTGCGTCGCACGGTTGACGAGCGTTCCCTCCGTGCTGAGCGACGATCCGGTAAGGATACTCTCGACATTGTTGTTGTCATAGGTCGGCGTGGATGCCTCGGCAAGCACTGCACCCGTAGCGGTGTCGAGCACGACGCATGCGCCCTTCTGACCATAGAGAACGCCTTCGGCGGTACGCTGAATCTTCGAGTTGATGGTGAGCACGACATCGTTGCCCTGCGGTTTCTCACCCGCATAGGCGCGGATGGCATCGCCTATCGTCTCGAAATGCTCCTCGCCCACAAGGGTGGAGCCCATCGTGTTCTCGACGCCAGTGCTGCCAAAACGCTGCGAGGTGTAGCCGACGGCATGGGCGGCGAGCGACCCCTGCGGATAGACGCGCTCGTAGGTGCCATCCGCCTGCGGAATGGATTCGGCGAGCACGACGTTGTCGGAAGTGACGATGGCGCCACGTTGCTGCTCGGCGATGCGCTGCAGCGTATGGTTGTTGCCGCTACGGTTCTGCAAGTCATCGGCTTGCACGACCTGCACGTAGGTGAGATTGGCGATAAGGGCGGCAAAGAGCAGCGCGAAGACGGTGATGAGCCTGGTAAGGCGCTTGCCCAGGGCCGAGCGGCCCAGAACGCCCGTCTCGCCCGGCGTCTTGATCGTGGTAGTGCTCGTCATCTCGGTCTGCAGACCGGTTCCCTCATTGCCAGCGCAGAGCAGCAGGCCGACGATGATGAAGCTCGAGAGCAGCGACGAGCCGCCTTGGCTCATGAAGGGAAGCGTCAGGCCCGTAAGCGGAATAAAGCCCGTGACGCCACCGATGATGATGAAGGCCTGCAAGCAGATGGACGTGGTGAGGCCGACAGCCGTGAAGGCCGCCATGTCGGATTTGGCGCGTGCTGCGGTGAGAAATCCGCGCACGGCAAAGAGCATGAACAAGAAGATGACGCCCGATGCGCCGAGCAGGCCCATCTCCTCGGCAATGGCCGAGAAAATGAAGTCGCTCTCCACCTCGGGGATGAAAGTGGGCATGCCCCGGCCGATGCCGCAACCGAACAGGCCACCATCGGCAAGCGAGTACAGCGACTGCACGAGCTGATAGCCCGAGCCGCCTGGATCGGCAAAGGGGTTGAGCCAGATTGCGATGCGCGTCTGCACGTGCGGAAAGAGCGTGTAGAGGCCCACGCCGCCGATGACGACGAGCACGATGCCGATGAGCACGTAGGAGAGTCTGCCGGTGCAGACATAGACCATCACGAGGAAGATGCCGAAGAACAGCAGGGCGCTTCCCAAGTCGCGCTCGAGGATGACGATGAGCATGGCGATGATCCACATCGCAAGCAACGGTATGAGCGCGCGGAAGTCAGGATACTTGAGGCCGGAGCGGCTACGGCGCATGACGCTCAACAGCTCGCGGTTGTCGGCGAGATAGGCGGCGAGAAACAGGACGACGAAAATCTTGGCGATTTCGCCTGGCTGGAACGAAAGCCCGAAAATCGACAGCCAGATGCGCGAGCCGTTGTATTCCGCTCCGATAAACGGAACGACCGGCAACAGCAGCAATATGAGGCCGAAGAGCAAGCAGGTGTACTTGTAACGCCCCAATCGCTCGACGCTGGGTACGAGAATGATGGTCGCGACCATGAGCGCGATGCCGGCAAAGAGCCAGATGATTTGACGTCCGGCGCTATCGGGCGCGAGACGCAGCACGAAGCATATGCCTATGCCGCACAGCAAAAACGCGATGGGCAGGATTGCCGGGTCTGCGTTGGGCGCAAATCGGCGCAGCGCCAGATGCGCGACGAAGAAACTCACGACCAGCGCGATGGGCACGGCAAAGGAGTTGAACGTCAACGGCGTGTTCGCGTTGACGAGCAACATGAGGAATAGCAGCAACAATACGGGTGTTGCTGCTATGAGAAGCCATAGCTCTGTCGTCCGGCGTGAACGCACGATTAGCCCTTCGTGGTCTGCAGACGGAACTCGGAGATCTTCTCGTTTGCCTCGTCAAGCGAGTTGACGGAAATGCCGTTCTTCAGATTGCTCTGCACCATGGGCGTGAGCTTGGACACGTCGATATCAGGAGCCTGAGACTCGAGCCAGGACACCGAGATGCCGGCGAACTCGCCGGGAAGGCCGCGATAGACGTTCACGACGCCGTTTTCGGCGATGATGAAGTAGGAGTTCTGCGCGAAGGCGTAGAATCCGAAGCCCGCGGCAGCGAGAATGAGGATGAAGGCAAGAGCCCAGACGAACGGTGCCATCCTGCCCCTGTGCTTGGGTTTATGGTGCTTGCCACCCTTGCCGCTTTTCTTGGGCTTGCTCTTGGATGCGTGTGCCGCCTGCGTGGGCGCAGCTTCAACGGGTGCGGCCGCAGCGGCAGGGGCGGCGGGCTCCTCCTCATCGGCCCTTGCATCTTCGGGAAGGCCAACGACGCGCTCCTCGACGATGTCATCCTCGTCCTTCTCGCTCGGAGGATCACCGAGGGGATCGATGACGATGACGGTGACGTTGTCGAGACCGCCGGCGATAATCGCCTCCTCGACCAGCGCATCGCAGGCGTGGGCGGGAGCGGGATTATCGAGCAGGATTTCCTCGATGTCCTCATCGGAGATCATGGAGCATAGGCCATCGGAGCACAGGAGCAGTCGATCGCCCTCCTCGACGTGCAGGGTGTAGAGGTCGGGCTGCATGTGCGGATCGCTGCCGAGAGCACGCGTGATGACCGAGCGCTGCGGATGGAAACGCGCCTCGGCCTCCGTCAGACGACCCTGCTCGATGAGGTCCGCCACGAGAGAGTGGTCGCGCGTGATGCGCTGGAGCTGGCCATCGTGCAGCAGGTACGCGCGCGAGTCGCCCACCTGCGCGATGGTTGCCTCGTCCTCGAAGACGAAGGCGGCGGTGAGTGTCGTGCCCATGCCCGGTTTACCCGTGCCGTCCTGGGCGCCGCGCAAGACGGCCTCGTTGGCCTTGATGACGGCCGCAGCAAGCGCTTCGGGGCTCGTGCTCTTGGGCGCATGGGCCTCCATGGTGGTGACGGCAATGTTGCTCGCGACCTCGCCGGCCTCATGGCCGCCCATGCCGTCAGCGACGACGAAGAGCGGGGTCTTAACCAGGTAGCTGTCCTCGTTGTGTTCGCGCACGCTGCCGACATCCGAGCGAGCAGCATACGAACGCGGCATGGTGGGCTTGGTGAAGTTGAAACTCATTGACGGCCAATCTTTATGTCGACGTTTCCGATGGTAACGATATCGCCCTCAGAGCAGGCGACAGGCTTGGTGACGGGATGCCCGTTGAGCAGGGTGCCGTTGGTGGAGTTGAGGTCCTCGACCGAAAGGCTCTTGCCCGAAAGCGAGAAGCGCGCATGGCGTGCCGAGACGTAATCGGTGGGGATGACGATATCGGCGCCCGGAGCGCGGCCGATGACGATGGGGCCGGCGATGGTCAAGCGAACGCCCTTGAGCGTGCGCGGGCCTTTCTCGACGTTGAGCGTCCAGGACTTTTCCTTCTTGTTCTGACCGCGCACGAGGCCGACGCCCGTCTTCACGACGAAGAACAGGAAGAGATAGAGCAGGGCGACGAGCAGCAGGCGGCCAGCCAGAAGAAGAAGATCGACCATGCCGTGCTTAGCCCTCCTGGAACTCGAGCTGGGTGGTACCGAGGTCGATGATGTCGCCGTCGTAAATGCGCGACTGCGTCGTGGCAATGCCATTGACGATCATGCCGTTGGTTGACCCGGTGTCACGGATGAGCCAGCCGGAATCGTTATGCAGGACCTCGGCATGATGACGCGAAACGCTCGGGTCGCCAATGATGACGTCGCAGTTGGTATCGCGACCGACGACGGTGCGATCATCACGTAGCTGGTACACGCGCTGCGTCTTGAGGTTGTAGAGAACGGCCTGGGGCTGTTGCGGCATGGGCTCGTTGAGGATGACGGTGCGTTGGTCGGCAGGCGCAGCGTCACTGACGGCATCATCCGCCGCATTGTCGACGACATCGTTCGCGAACGCGTCAGAACCAGGGATCGAGGTACCCGAAGGCATGGGCGCGGGCGCGTCGAAAAGCGGCTCGTCAAAGTCGCTCGCAAAGGGCTCCCCTGCGAAACCGTCGTCAGCCTGGAAATCAGCCCCCTGCGGCTGCTGGTTCCTCGAATGCGAATGGGAACGATCGAAATCGAAGTTATCGAGGTTGTCGTAATCCGGCTCGATGCCGTAGCGCACCATCTCCTCGTGACGGAGCTCGGCGATGATTGCCGGGCTGACGCTCTCGGCGATGATGTCGAACTTGCCACGACGCAGGCCATCGTCGACGATGAAGCGCGCAAGAGGTGGGCAATCGAAGACAAGGCCGCGCTGGGCGCCCTGGCCGGTGAGATAGGTCTCGATCTCTCCTGCAAGCGAGGGATAGTAGCCGCTCATTGCGGCATCGTCCTCAGGCGATACGAGGATGTTGTAGAGCGTGGGCGCATACTCGTGCCCGACGCCGATCATCTTCTCGTGCTCCATCTCCTTGCAGGCACGTTTGGCGAGCTTGACGGGTTCGATGCCACCGCGACCACGACCGCCGGATCCTTCGATGACGTCTTCGGCCTTGTTCTCGAACCTCGAAAAAATGCCCATTGCTATTCTCCTTTATGACGTACCGACGACCCAAGGACGCCGACGACACACATTGCAACGCACGCAAGAACCGTCGTGATGGCCCACGTGCCGCTCGGACCGGCGGGGAAACCGGTCAAGATAGTCAATCCAATACCCTGCGCGATAAGCAGAATAAGCGCCGCGCAGATTGCACCAAGTATCGACAGTATACGTGTCTCGCGCACGCATAGCACCGACATAAGCACAGTCGCGATAATCCAACCACATATCATAATCCAGGTCGGTATGCTCGTGATGCTGCCAAACAATAATTCTGGCCCCGTATTCTTGCCTACGGTGAGCATGAGAACGACCTGGATGATGGCAGCGCCGAGCGCACGCCTTGGCGGCAGGCAATAACCAGCGATCATGGGCGCGAGCGGCGCAAAACCGACGAGGCCGAGGGGCGAGATGACAAGCGCGCAATTGGTGTCGGCAACGCCCTCCCTGCCGAAAAACACGACCCAGGCGATGGCCGCCGCAATGGCAACCACGCCGAGCACCGGCATGGGCACGGGGCAGAGGAAAAGCGAGACACCGTTGATGAGCATCGCGAGCAGGGCGCCGAAGGGAGGCTTGACCGCTGCGGCGACTGCCGGCAGCAGTGCGATGAGCATGGCGATGTTGGTGTCTATCATCGTGATGTTGAAAAATGCCGAGGTGCTGATCCACCAGCAAAGCGCTGCGGCGATGACGCGTCCGAGGATGAAGCTCAGGTTGGGCGAGACGCGATCGAGGATGCCGCGCTTCTTGGGCGCGTAGCTCTGCTCCTCGACAACCTCGTCGTCCACTTGAACGATCTCGCGCAGGCGACGACTGCCCTGCGCGGCATTTCCCAGATAGGGCATGAGCGCGGTGAGGAAATCCGCGATGCTGTCGTAACGGTCTTCCGGATCGGGCGAGAGCGCCGTGAACAGCACGCTGTCGATGCCCGGGTCGAGGTCAAGGCGCACCGAAGACGGTGGGGTGACATCGAACTTCTGGATGAGCTTGGCACTGGCATCGAGACTGTTCGCCGCAAAGGGGCGCTTGCCCGTGAGAATCTCGTACACGACGGCCGCCAAGGCAAACTCGTCGGTGCGTTCATCGAGCATGTGGCCATTCATCTGCTCGGGCGGCATGTAGCCGATGGTGCCACCGCTTGCCTTGCGGAAGCCCTGCGCATCGGCGAGCTCGGACACACCGAAATCACTCACCTTGCAGGCGCCATTGCGGTTCACGAGAATGTTGTCGGGCTTGATGTCGAGATGCAGTACCTGGTTCTCGTGCGCGAACTCGACTGCATCGCCGACGGCGAGGATGATGGCCGCCGCGATGTCGAGGTCGAAGCTGCCCGCCGGGGTGTCGTGAATGATCTGTGCCAGGGAGGGGCCATCGATGGCTTCCATGATGAGGAACGCCTCATCATCGACCCTATCGAAGTCGTACACGCTTACGATGGAGGGGCGGCTGAGCATCGCACCTGTGCGGGCCTCGGAAAGACCGGTGACGACACCGTTTGCCTGCGCGTTCGAGATGGGCATGCGTTTGATGGCGACACGACGCTGTATGCGCGTGTCCCAGCAGATTTCGACCCTGCCGCTGCCACCTTCGCCTTTAACTTCTATGGGTCGATAGCGATCCAGAATCAACGGACCTTGCATCTTGCCTCTCTCCTCGATTTCTGTTCATTTTGACAGATGCAGTAGCACATTATAGGTAATCGACGGATAAAACTGCCGAAGTCCACGAAAAAGGCCGACCACTTGGGTCGGCCTTTCCTGTGCTTTGGTGCGGGCGAAAGGAGTTGAACCTTCACGGGCCGAAGCCCACTGGCACCTGAAGCCAGCGCGTCTGCCATTCCGCCACGCCCGCATGCGGCGCTTTTGCGCGGTTTCGTATACTAGCACAAAAATGCTGCCGTGCGCGAGACAAGTTGCCATCACCCAAAACGCAAAGGGGAGGAGCCAAACGCTCCTCCCCCTCGAATGTGACAGGGGTCAGACCCCTGTCACATTTAGTTGTTCCGGGCAGCCTCTTCAAAGGTTGCGGCGGTCTCGGCAGCATCCACCGCTGCCTGCTCCTCGTCCATCGCGTCGTAGTCCTCAACCGCGGCAGCTGCCTCGGCAGCGACCTCTTCTTCGATGCGCTCGAGATCCTTGCGGGCGTCCTCGTCTAATGTATCGACCATCGTGACCACCATCCTTCTATTAACCTAACCTAGATATATTCTAGAACTCGAATGTATCTTTCTCAAGGATTAAGACACGTATGTCAGAAGCTTTTTGCCCTGCCACTAGAGCCGGCGCACAAGCTCCCAGCCCGCCATGCTGATGCAGTTGGGAACGACCTTCCCGATAATGCGCAAAGCACAGGACTGCGGGCTTGCCGTGGCAACCGCCATATGCAGGCGATTTGCTCGCAGCGCGCGAGACACGACAGTCGAGGCTTTCTGGGCGCCAAGCAGATGGCGCACGTCACTGCCTCCGCCAGACTCGCGGGCAACTTTCTCGAAGCCCGTCTTCACCCAGGTAGGACACAGCGCGGTTGCAGTGATTCCCGTGCCATGCAGCTCCCAACGCAGCGCACGCGTGTAGCGCAGCACGAACGCCTTAGTAGCTGCATATACGTTCATATGAGGAAGCGGGACGAAGGCGGCAGCAGATGCAACCTGCACGATATGCGCACCACGCCCCATGTATGGCAGCGCCGCATGCGTCATATCGACGAGCCCGCGGCAGTTGAGGTCAATCATGGAATCGACGGCCTCATCCGAGATGCTCTGCCAATCCCCGAACTTGCCAAAGCCGGCGGCGTTCACAAGATAGCGCACGTCGGGATCGAAGTCCGCGAGGCGCTGCCTGATAGCCGCGATATCTGCCTTGCTCGTGAGGTCTGCCACGATGGGAACTGCCGGAGAGCTGAGCGTGTCGGCGATCTCTTGCAGCGCGTCTTGGTTGCGGGCGATGAGCCATAGTTCGTCCACTTGCTGGAGAAGATCTATCTGCCGGGCGAATTCCCGCCCGAGTCCCGATGAGGCGCCTGTGATCATTGCCACGCGTTTGCGTGATTGCCGGGTTTCGTTCTCTGCCATGGGAACCTCCGATCACGTTCATCTTGCTGGCGTATAATGTCATTATATACGCGATTCAAGAAGGTCAGGCGCAATTCACCTGCGCGCCTCACCATAGTCGCTCGTGAAAGGAGTAGCCATGTCGTTTCTTATTCGCTGGATAGTAACTGCCATTGCCGTTGCCGCAGCCGTATGGCTCATTCCCGGCATCGAAATCATCGGTGGCGACTCTGCCTGGGTCGGCATCGTCATTTTCGCGCTGTTCCTCTCGCTGATAGACATCTCCATCAAACCGATCCTGCAGATACTCTCGCTTCCCATATCGGTGCTGACATTGGGAATCTTCTATCTGGTCGTCAACACGGCGCTGCTGTATCTGGCAGCCTGGCTTGCCAACGGACTCTTTGGTGTCGGATTCTGGATTTCGGGCTTTGGCAGCGCGTTTCTCGCGTCCATCGTGATTTCGATTGTGAGTGCCATCGTCAACGCAATTGTCGCGGGAGACAACAACAGGGCAAACAGTCCGTACGCGAATTAGCGCACGAGCTAGGCAAATGAGACAGTTGCTCAGAGACACTGTCTCCGGTGGTTTTCGTCTTGCGGCGCGAAATCTTCGGGCCCCTCACAAGAAGAGCCAGCGTGCGTTATTTCTCGCTGGGTGCGTGACGGGGAGGTTCCTCGACCTCCCAGGCTTCCAGAATGACGTTGCCACGATACTTATAGAGTCCGTAGATGCCAAAGAACTCCCAGTCGGCAAGCGTGAACTTGCCCGCAATCGAAGTTACGAACTCGGCGGCCTGACGATTGAAGGCGCCGTTTTCGAACACGTAGAGGTTCGCGATGTTGTCACGGCTGCCCGTCGGAGCCAATATCACGCCCGTGCCCATCTGGATAGGCAGACCATCGGTCTTCATGCGCAGGTTCTGGATAACCATCTCGGCCTCGAAGAACGGAAGCCAGTTGCGACGCTTGAGCTTGGCGATCTCGGCCCACTCGAGCGTGTCCTTCTTCGATTCGTCCGCAAAGACAGCATTGAGAAAGTCCTGGTAGCCCTCGGACTGCGCGAGCGCATCCGCGTATTCGGGCTTGATCCGGTCGGCGACCGTCATGTACAGGTAGAGCTTGTTGAGTGCTGCCCTATCTGCCAGCGGAGCTGCATCGATCTGTGATTTGAGTTGCTGCACATCCATGGGAAACCTCACTTGAAAACTGATGTCATCTCAACTGGGCGATGCGTGGCGCGGCTCCTGTCATCTCGACTGGAGCGGCCACTAGGCCGCGTAATGGAGAGATCTCGTAGGGAGATTTCTCGACTCCGCTCACTTCGTTCGCTTCGCTCGAAATGACAGGGGGGCGACCTCGTTCGCTCCGCTCGAAATGACAGGGGGGCGGCCGCGACAAGGCAAGTGGAGTAGAAAGGGGCCGCGACAACACGGCCCCTTTTCTCGAACAGTTGCTACTTGGAGCAGGGAGGAACCCAGAGATACTGCTCGGGTTTCTCGTCGAGCTTCTTCGCGAGCTCGTCCACGGGTCCGAACTCCATGCACTTTGCCTGGCAATGGAACACGCAGCTCGGGAGCTTGCCGTGGGCGCGGCGGTCTGCGCACAGATCGCAGATCCTGGTGAACGACGGGATGAAGTCGTACACGTATTGGTCGGTCGGCGTGCCGTCTGCCTCGCGGATGGGCCACGGGCCGTTCTGCATGACCTTGACACCCCATTGCTCGAGCGGCAGCTCATGCTCGGACTGGCAAGCGACCTCGCAGGAATAGCAACCGGTGCAGTACTGGTAGTCGACAAGTATTCCGTTCCTAGACATTACAGGTCCTCCTCACTGCAACGATAGATCTTGCACAGCGTGCACTTCAGGTCGGCACCAAAGCCCGTACGTCCCGGCTTGTTGGCAAGAAGCTGGTTGATGTTGGACTGGCGGAAGCCGTAGAGGTTAGGCTCGGCACCGTCTTGCTCGGGGAACCACCAGCCATGCTGAGCCGCGATCTCCTTCTCGGAAACCTCGTAGGTGACGCGGGCGCGCTGACGGCAGCGACCACGATGGTTCTCGATCCAGACCCAGTCGCCTTCCGAGATGTTGTGCTCGGCAGCGGTCTTGGGGTTGATCTGCACCCACGGGTCGGGCGTGAGCTGGCGCAGATACGGAATCTGGCGATGCTCGGAATGGAAGAACGAGGTGGTACGGGCGCCCGTGATCATGATGAGCGGATACTCCTCGTAGAGGTCCGGCGTGGACACGGGACCGATACCCGGCTCCTCGATATAGGGCAGCGGATCGTAACCATAGGCCTGGAACAGCGTCGAGTAGAACTCGATGCGGCCGGTCGGCGTGTTGAATCCAGGCTGTCCATCAGGACGCATGAGACCCTTCTCGTACTTCCTGTAGACGTACTTCTGATAGACGGGTCCCTGCTCCATGAGCTCGTGGAAGGTGAAGCCGGAAGGCTTGACGATCTCGTCGTAGACCTCGTCCTCCGTCTTCCAGGGCCAGGTGTGCTGCTTGCCCTCGGGACGGTTGATGGCCTTGTTGAACTCGTCGTCGTTGTCGAAGTACTGGGCCAGGCGACGGTTGATCTCGCAGTCGGAGAGTGCCTCGCCCTCGGCAGCGCAACCACCGGTGATAGCGGACAGGAAGTAGTAGTGAGCACGCACGGAATGCTTCTCGGCCCAGGTCTGGACGGGGAGGACGATGTCAGCGCAGCTCTGGATCGTCGGCGTCATGAACACGTCGCATGCGGCGATGAATTCGGGCTTCTTCATGGCTTCGTACCAGCGCTCGGTCTCGCAGCTCATGCAAGCGATGCCGTTGGAGGTCTGGATCCAGACGCCCTTCACGCCGCCTTCCTCGCACACCTCGAGGCACATGTCGGGCATGGCCTGGGTGAGGCCGTAGCGATACATCGGGTACTCTTTCCAGCCGACGCGCTTCTTCTGCGTCTCCTCGTCGATGAGGTCGTAGATGCCCCACGCACCAGCGGAGGGCTGGTCGACGCCCATGGGAGCGGCGGTGTAGCACATGCCACCAGGCACATCGAGGTTGCCGGTGATGGTCCAGAGCGCGGCGATGGCGGCGGCGCAGGGCGTGCCCTGAGACTGCATGTCGACAGCCAGACCCCAGACGACGTTGGCTGGGTGCGCATTTGCGAACATGCGGGCAGCATCGATGATCTTCTGCTTGGGAACCCACGTCATTTTCTCGACCTCGTCGAGAGAGAGCTCCTGGGCACGAGCGGCGAGCTCGTCAAAGCCATAGGTCCAACGGTCGACGAAGTCGTGATCGTAGAGGTCCTCGTCAACGATGACCTTGATCATGCCCAGAGCCAGGGCGGTATCAGTGCCGGGACGCAACTGCAAATGGATGTCGGCGTGAGCCGCAAGCCAGGTTACGCGAGGCTCGACGGAGATGAGCTTGCATCCGAGCTTCATGGCATCCGTCACCCAGTGACCCATGAAGAAGTCGGGGTTCGAGATGGTGGGGTTGCAGCCCCAGACGATGGTGCACTCGGGGCACACCCACTCGGGGTCGTCATAGCGAAGCGCGGAGAACTGCGCGAAGTCGGCGATGAGCATGCCACCATAGGTCATGATCATGAGCGACAGACGCGGCAGATAGCATGCGGTGCCGGACAGGAAGCCGTACTCGTTGGGGCTACCCATGGTGTTGGCCATGCGGCCGACCTGCCACTGATTGTCACGGGCGGTGCCGCGCAGGCAGTGGATGGAATCGCCACCGTAGGTCATGGCGATGCGGCGGAACTCCTTGTAGCAGGTCTCGAGGGCCTCATCCCAGGAGATGCGCTCCCACTTGTTCTCGCCACGCTCGCCAGCGCGCTTCATGGGGTACAGGATGCGGTCGGGATGGAACTCGACCTGCTTGAATGCCAGGCAGCGCGGGCACAGGGCGCCGCGGTTGTACGGATCGTCCGGGTCGCCCTCGCACTTGATGAAGCGACCGGTCTCCGGATCGGAGTACACGAGCACGCCGCAACCCTCGTGACAGCCGGGAGCCGACCATACCGAGGTACGCGTGACGAGCATGCCGTCTTCCATGTACTGCCATTCGCCGGGATGCTTCCAGTCCTGCATCTCGGGACGCTCGCCAGCACCGAAGTTGAACTGGTTCTCCTCCTTGGTGGTGCCGATGTCGTCGCGATCCTTCTCGAGGACTACTTCCTCTTTGCGATCCACTGCATTGGAATCATCCTTGCCGCTGAAGTGCCATTCCGAATCCTCGTGCTGGGCAGCCTTTTTGCTGTCCATCTCGAATTCTTCCATAGCTCCTCCTCTCCATCTCTGGCATCACGCCCGCGCGCGATGCCGATTCCGTCAGGGAGACGATGGGTGCCCAGGGGCGTGTCGGTTCATCCGGGCATCGGAGTATCTTCCTCGGCGATGCCCACCTCCCTTATGGTGTTGGAGCCATGAAAGCATCCAGGGGGAATTCGCCATAGCCAAACGAGTATGCAATTGTCGGTTTCAGTATGTTGGTATGAGACCCTGACCAGGGGGATGAGACAGTTGCTCAGAGACGTTGTCTCATTAGAGGTCGAGCGGAAACTCCTCGACGAAGCTCATGAGCTTTTGCTGGGAGTGGATGTCGAGCTTGCGGTAGATGTTGTAGATGTGGCTCTTGACCGTATGGGGAGAGATCGTCAGCTCCTCCTGGATCCATGCGGCATTGCGTCCTTTGGCAAGATACGCGAGGATGTCCGCCTCGCGTGGCGAGAGCTGGTAGAGCTTCACGATAGCCTGGCAACGCTCCTCGAATAGCTCGCTCTCGTCCATCTGGACAACGACCTTGTCGCCGTTCAGGGCACTCTCGTCTCGCGAGGTGCCGTCGGCGAGGTGATGCCGTCCGATGGGAAAGAACGCCATGACGACTACGACAAGCACGAACACCATGGCGAGTCGCACGATCGTGAAGGGCTCGGAATGCGCACCCGAGACACTTGTAATCACCGCGGCAATGCCCCAGCCAAGCGCAAATCCAAACGACGAGACGAACAGGCGCATGGGCGCTTGCCTAAACAGCGGCGTGCTGCGCGTGAGCGTGCTTTTGCGCACGACAAACGCGTAGTTGGTCGTCTTGAAGGCGGCCCATGCAGCCACCACCAGACATGCGCACCCCAATTGCAGGATCCCGTCCGAGAAAGGCATGAGAAGACAACTGAGCACGGTGATCACCAAAAGCCACCGTTGCACGATCGTGATATCGACCTGCTTTCCGCATATGGCCATGAACGCCACGAGCAGGGCGCCGGGAATAACGGCAAGTAAGCCCGGTAGCAGAGCTTCGGTACCGTTGTTGAACAGGAACACGAAGTTAAGCGCAAACACGATACCGAACACGAAGAACGACGGTTCGATCTCCTTGGTGAAACGCCATGTCGTATCCTCCGTCGACTCAAGTGGCGCACGCTCATCATTCCCATCGGCGTTTTGGGTTGCGAAGATGAGCAAGCAGATGCTGAACAGCAAATAGGCAAACGAGAAGATCGGCTGCATGGCGTCGGGTGCGAGTGTCGCCAAGGCAAACAACAGGGAGCCGCCCACGAAGGCGAGGCCGGTAAAGCGACCGTACGAGGTGGTACGCAAGCGGCTCAGCACGTCGAGCCACGACACCGTGAGCAAGGCCGAGGTGGCGCCTCCCAGGAAGTTGGTAATGTACACCACCAACAAGGGCACATGAACGTTCTGGTAGATGGCAAAGGCAACGATGGGAAGCGACAGGCCACATACCAGCTCGACGCCCGTGGTAATGATCGAGAACAGGTTGAAGCGCGGCATGCGCCCGAGCAGGTGCATGAGCACGTAGCCTACAGGCATGCCAACGAAGATGGCCAGCTGGCTCATATCGCGCGCCGCAAGGGGCACATCAGGTGGAAAATCCCGGAACAACCAGAAAAAGGAAACGAACATCCAGGCCAAAAGGAAGGCAAACCCCATGAGGCCCAACAACTCGACGGCGGATATCGCATCCGCTCTCTTGACGCTCTTCATTTTTTTATCCCCCGCGCGCTTGATTTGCGTGGTGCCCATTGCAATGCTTCCGCCGACAGTATGCGGGCAAGCCCACATGAAGCGGTAGCCAAGCGTAGCCCCTCTAGTCAGGATTATAGCCCCATCGGATGGGCGCAGGCAAAGGGGCCGTCCAATTTGGACGACCCCTTGAAACGCAAAGTCAAAAGAAGGCGATAACGCTATGACCGCGATGCCGGCGCATCGTCCGTATCGACCTCTTCTTCTGTCACGATGACTTCGTCGACCTGTGCGGGCACTTCGGCGACCTCGGCGCCGTCAACGGGCACGTCGATCTCGCCGGGTTGCCAATTGGGCGTCGACGTTTTCGCTGCCTCGCGCTCGGCCTTGGACGGCCTCGTGAGCAGAGCAAACGCCGTGCCGATGACGATGATGGGCAGCATGACGGCCCAGGTGGTCATCTGGAAGGCCTCGGGCGGTACGGCAGCATGGCCTATCGCGGAAGCATCCATCGAAGCAAACGCGCCGATGGCATAGGACACGAAGGTCTCGAGGCACTCGCCGCCAAACTGGAAGACGGTGAGGATGGACAGGCCAACCGCGACGGCCGTCTGGCCGCCACGTCCCACGAGGAAGGGCACCATCGGACGCACGGAGCCCACGAGCAGGACATTGCCCACGATGTGGAACAGCAGGTAGAAGCCGAAGAAGTAGAAGGCGCCGACCTTCCAGCCAAAGACGACAGCCAGAAGCAAGCAGAAGCAGCCCACGAAGATGATGATCCACTTCTTGGTCCACGGCAGCTTGTCCGAAATCCACCCGCCGATGGGCGCGAGAATGCCGCATGCATTACCGCAGGTCATGAGGAACGCAGGCATCCATTCCATACCGACCCACATCTCGGGGAACTGGGCGGTGAGGAAGGCCTCGTCATAGGTGGTGAACGCGAAGTTCACGAACTCGAAGAGCATCCAGGCAATGAGCAGGCCCACGAACTGGCGGTTCTTGAGGAACGGGAAGGCGCTCTTGTAGTCGAGGCGCTCGATGGAAATCTCGGACACCTCGCCCTTCTCGATGGAGGGCAGGCGATACAGCACGATGAACACGATGAGCGCGACGACGATGATGGCGGTGATGAGCCACCACACCGTCTGGAACTGGCTCGTGGCGACGGCCATGTTCGCCGGGTTCATCAAGAAGCCGGCGATGTCATCGACACCCGCCATGGACGAGGTCAGCGCAGGCGAAACGTTGTTGATGAACAGCATGCCAACCGGCACCCACGTGGACCAGATGGCAACCGCCATAAAGCGGTGCTTGTTCGAGAACCACAGCGAAACCGCCGTGGGACCGGTAACCGAGCACATGCCCACGCCAATACCGGTAATGACGCGGAAGGTGAGGAACATCTCGTAGCTCACGTTGAAGAACAAGGCGACGCCGGCCATGCCGAGCGTCGTGATGACCCCGGAGATGATGAGCGTCGGCTTGGGGCCGATGCGACGAATGATCCAGCCCGTGGGAATGGCGACGATAATCGCCGTCCAGGCAATAGCGTTCATGAGAAAGCCGAAGGCCGCGCCCGGATCGAGGGTCATCTGTCCAGGGATGACCCAGCTCGCCACCATCCAGGGGATGAGGCGGCTCGCGACGCCCGGCAGGGCGAACCACGCCATGGGAATGGCGATGGAAATGAGCCAGGTGGCAAAGAGGGCCACCCACGCATAGCGCGGAGTGGGAAGTTCGGAGGACATGAACTCGGTCTGGTCTTTTACGACCTCACTCACGTCAAGCTTCGAGGTTGACTCTGACATAGTCTCCTCCTAATTCGATGGCTGTGGCACCATCGGCGCAAAATGCGCGCGCCCTTCCCCCTCTCTATACCGGGCGCCAATGAGCGTGGGCCACGGGACTTGGGCGCATCTCCTTTTCTGCGTCCTCTGCAAATCTAGGGAAGTTTCGTGACGGCCCTTAGGCTCATATGACTGAAAACGCCTCTCAGCCTATTGGTATGAGCGGATGAAGATGCAGGTCAGAGGCATTGTCTGGAATTTGTCATGTTGTTATCGTCCTGGAGGTCAGGCAAGCGCATAACGGCATACTCGAAAGTGCATGCATCACGAATGTGTCGCAGCTCTCTCACACCGCGACTGATGGAATCCTCTTCCAAAGCGATGCCTCTCGATTCCAGAATGCGTTCGACAGCAGCATCGGGATCGAGGCCGTGGTAGATGGGATAGAGCCCAGCGAGCTCGCGCCCTCCCACTATCTTGTAGATGCTTTTGCTTGAAGCACTGCGAGTAAGGGACCAGAACCGAAGCAAGTAGCCCATCCAATACAGTTCTTCTTCTCCATACTGGATGCTCCCATAGTTACTTGACCCATAGTCCTCTTCGAGTGCACGAAAAACATCGTCATAAGAAGGGGGAGACCCCCAGGGAAGAATTCGATCGAGTTGATCACATACTGCAGAATTCATGAATCGACGTATGAAGACAGCGGAACTGCATGCGCAACTCTCAAGAGACTTCATGAAAAGCTGTCCTTGATAGCGGCAGGCGGTGGTGAGCATTTCGTTCGGCGCGTTCACGAAAATACCTCATCGATGTAGAGTCCCTGCCCACGATATTGGCGACGAGCGGCTTTGGCTTTGGCAATGCCATTTGAGGATGATTCCTCTCTTCGCATCATGTATTGCCGCTTTTCGGAAGGGCATAGAAAGCACTTCTCCATTACGAGGACATGTTCAAGCGCCTGCTTGCTTCGAAGCACATATTGATTTCCCAAATCGGTTGCCGAAAGACAATGACGACACTGCTCATCGGTTATCTCACCTGCGATAAAGCTGTCGATTACCTCATACATGCGATTGTCGGCAATGGGAGCTACGATGATGTCGGCGCTGTCCACCCGTTTCATCAATTCAATCAAGCGCGGATGACCGGCATATTCTGAAAGCCGCCCCCGAAACAACGCAATGGTAAGCATCCAATCTTGATCGACGACAAAACGCTTCTCCTTCATGTCTGATGAGTCGAGGTAAATCATATAGAGGCACGCTCTGTCAAAGTCAGAGACAAACATGGCAGCCTGATCCAACGTCTCGCCACAATAGAACCCCTGGCCAAAATCGGTATTACGACGAGAAGCATCAAGACGAAGCTTGCCTTCTATGCCAGATTTAGAACCGTGAAACAGGAGCGTTTGGGGTGCACGCGCGTCTTCCCGATAGAGCTGAGCCTTAATCTGATTCAACCGAACGCCCCGATTGAAAGCATATTCATAAAACGAGCTCAAAGCAGACTCTGACGGCACAACCCGACCCACGTCCCAACGATGTAAGGTCATGCGACTGATGCCAATGCCCTTTGATAATTCCTCAAGACTGCATCCAAGAAGGTGACGGGTTAGTTCGATATCCTCTTTGATGTGGTATTTCATGTATGTCCAAACTTCTATGTAACATATGTTACATAGGAGTTTACCAGCCAGACACAGGCACATCAATGTTTTTAAAAGAGCCATATGCTTGGATCGTCAGCGCATCTCGTCAAGATGCGCCGCGAGAAAGCGGGCTTGCTCCAATGTGTGCGCGTAGACAAAGCTCTTGCGATTTTGCGGGCTGGAGATAAACGGAATGTCACGATGCGAACCGTCACTCAACACGAGCCCGACCACGAGACTCGAGCAGCGACCCTGGGGCTTGGACGCGACGGGCTCGCCGTCATCGAGGACCTCAAGTGAGACGATGTCGTCATAGGCGATGACCTGGCCGCCCTCATGGACCTCCATGCCGGTGACATCGCGGATGGGACAGATGAGGAGCTCACGCGTGCGGTCGTTGTAGCGGGCAAAGGTGCCCACGGCGCCCGTGGCGACGAAGGCATCGTCGACAGCGTCATCGCCGGGCAGCTCGAGAGACGGCGTCTCACCTGCGACGATGGCGCGCAGCGTGTCGAGGGAAAACATCCGGGCGGGCGGTGCGAACGTGCGCCCGGTGCTCTCTTTCACGTACCGACGCACGATGCGGTCACATGCGGCGCACAGGAACCGGCCTTCGCCCAGCGGAGCGCAGTTTATTCCGAAGCTCTCGCGTCCGCAGACGGCGCATTCCTTCGTGAAGAGCCCCATGGCGCTACCTCCGATCCCTCGTCTGTCGTCTTGGTACCCACAATAGGAATGCCCGCAGAGGAAGGGTACGAATCCTCTGCGGGCGATGGAATCGATGTCGATCTTCGCGGGCTAGCGCACGCAGATGATCTTCTTCACACCCGACTGGCTGCCGTCGAAGATGAGCTTCGAGCCGCCGGCAATCTCGAGACGGACTTCCTGTCCGTCAGAGGTCTTGGCGGTACCGGCCGTCGCGGACTGAGCCTCCCACGTTCCGGTGAGGATGGACGTACCGTTGTCCTGCACGTCAAACGTACCGTCGGCATTCATGATGATCTTGTACTGCTCGGTCGCGACCTCGCCCTGACCGGGAACGATCTCAGACTTGGAGACCCACTCGCCCGCATAGTAGCGAGCGTCGCCCTCGGCCTTGGTCGGGTCGGACTTCGAGGCGGATGCGCTACCCGAGCTGCTGGCGGAGTTATCCGAGGAGCAACCCACGATACCGGCAAAGCACAGGCAACCAACGCACGCTGCCAGGAGGATGGTGACGAGCTTCTTCATAGAATTCTTCATGATGGTGGATCCTCTCTCTACATTCGTATCCGTACGTACCCTTTATTTGTAAGGGCGCCATCGGCTTTGGACGACGCCCTCGCAACCAAGCCCGGTGCCTACTTGCCTTCAGGGGCACCTTGCGGCTTGCCAGCGCCCTCGCCGCCCTTGGGCTTGCTCGGCTTCATGCCGAGGCTGAACAGGATGCCGATGACGCCGACGGGCACGAGCGCCCAGAACGCCAGCATCGGATCGGTCATGCCAAACGCCATGGAATCGACGAAGTTGTGCATGACGTAGCTCGTCGGAATCTGGCCGATGTACTGGCCGATGGTCAGGAACGAGAGTCCCAGGCCGACTGCCGTCGCGCCGCCCTTGAAGACGTAGCTGGGGACCATGGGCCGGCAGCAGCCGTTCAGGAACATGTTGCCGATGCAGAAGAACAGCACGTAGGCGATGAACATTGGGACGCTGTTATGGAACGCGAGCGCGCAGCAGATGGTCAGCGACGTGATGCCCGCAATGACGCAGATGTACTTCAGGTGCTTGGGCGTCTTGTCCAGGATGAAGCCACCGAGCGGGGCCAACGCGCCGCACGCACAGATGAGGCCACCGAGGATGCCGGCCATGCCGACGTCCCAACCCATGCCACCGGCGTTGGTGGAGAGCTGCAGCCACGTCTTGAGGTACTGGCTGAAGGCGTAGTTCATGTAGTTGAAGATCGCGAACATGATGATGAGGCACCACAGCTGACGACTCTTGAACAGGGGCAGGACCTCGCGGAAGCTCTTGCGCTCGGGGCTGACCTCGGACACCTCGTCGCCCTTCGGCTCGCGGAACACGAGGAAGAACAGCACAAGGATGACGACCATGACGATGGCCCAGATCCACAGGAACATCGTCATGTCACCACCGACGGCACCGAGCACGCTCGAGCTGATGGCGTTGATGGTAAAGATGCCGATGGGAGCCCAAGTGGACCAGATTGCCATGGCGCGGCCACGGGTGCCATGCGGGAACCACACCGACACGCAGGTCGGGCCGGCGACGACGGTGGTCGACAGACCCAGGCCGAGGATGAAGCGGCCGGCGAGGAACACCGTGAAGTCGGTGGCGGCGAAAACCGAGCAGATGATCTGGCCGACGATTGCCAGGATCATGCCCGTGCACGTTGCCATCTTGGGGCCCCACTTGCGCACCAGGATGGACGTCGGAAACGCCATGATGAGGGCGCCGATGGGCACGAGGCCCATGACGTTGGCCATCATGGGAGCCTGGAAGGTCGGATTGATGCCCGCCTCCCAGCCGGAGAACACCGGGAAGGTCACGCCGGGCAGCCACTGCCAGGCGAACACGATGCTCACGGCGCACAGCAGGGATACGATGAGGCACGGCCAGGCATAGCCAGGGGTCTTCATCGGGGCATCTGCTGCGGCGACTGCGTTGGGATTGCTCATTTTCTTTCCCTCCTTGGGATCGATGCGCTATCGCTTACAGGTTGAACAGACGCGCGGCGTTGCCGCCGAGGATGAGCTTGCGATCCTCTTCGTCGATGTCCAGCGCGTTGATGGCACCCACGGAGCGGGCCATCCACTCGTAGAACACGGGGAACGAAGAGCCGAGCAGGATGTGGTCGGCACCGCAGACCTGCACTGCACACTCCAACTCCTCCTTCGACCAGCTCATGGGATGCGTCGAGTCGAAGTAGATGTTGTTCTTGAGGTAGCGGAAGTAGTCCTCGCGGCTGATGTTGGTGGCCAGACGGTTCATGGCCTCCTTCTTCTTCACCGAGACATGCGGGGCGAGCAGGCTCTGCAGGGCGAACCAGTTGCCGCCGAACATGGTGTGGACGAACTTCAGGTCGGGGAACTCGTCGAACATGCCCGAATAGAGCTCACGACCGACGGCAACGGCCTGGACGGTGATGCGGCCGAGCTCGCGGCGCAGCGGCGTGTAGTCCTGGAACATCTGGAAGACGTTCTGACCGGGCGTGTGATGGATAACAGCCGGGATCTTGTGGTCGTTGATGTACTTCATGTACGGCTTGAACAGGTCATCGTCGAGGAACTTGTTGCCATAGGCGCAGGCAAGCTGGACGCCCACCATGCCGAGGTCGTTCATGCAGCGCTTGAGTTCGTCGACGTCCTCGGGGCGACCCCAGGGAGGCACGACGGCGTTGGCGACGAGACGACCCTCGGACTTCTTGCACATGTCGGCGGTCTGATCGTTCACGATCTTGCAGATCTCGAGCGGCAGCCACTCCTGCCACACGGGCATGCGCAGCATGGCGATGTCGACGCCGACCTCGTCCATGGCCTGGATCTTAGCCTCGAGAGTGTAGTCGCCCTCGACGTAGTTTAGGATCTCCTGGCCGTCCTCGGTGGCCACGACGACCTGGTCATGCTTGCCATCGGGGGTCTTGGTCACGTAGGTCTTGATGCCGAAGGTGATGGGTGCCGAATACAGGAACCCGTTCAGGACCTTTTCGTTGGTGAACAAGTCCGTCGGCAGGAAGTGCATGTTGTCGTCGATTACCTTGAAATCTTCCATTCTTTCTCCTCCTTTTCGATACGCGTACGCAACGATGTGCGTCCGCTTTGCCTTACTTCTGGTAGATGTCGTTGACGATGTGCTTCTTCATCTTCTCCATGTTTTCGGAGCAGCGTACGCGCCAGTCGATGCGGCCCTGCTCACGCTCGGCAGCCGTCACCGTGTGACTGAACTTGCGCGGAGCCCTCACGTCAACGTGATCGAGACGTTCTACGATGTCTTCCATGCTCATGGGTCTTACCTTCCTTTCGTTTTTCCCCTTGCCCGCCAGGAAATCAAACTGGCGGGCTTGGGGTTTGCTATGGAAAGCCGGTTCGCAGCTTGGAGGGATTGGGGGTGTGCTTCCGGCTTATTCCCGTATGTGATGCCTACTTGATGGCGACGATCATCTGCTTGGGCGAGTCGATCCTGGCGGCCAGCTCCTCCACCGGCCCCCACTCGAGGCATTGCGCCTGGCAATGCTGCACGCAGCTCGGCTTCTTGCCCTTGGCGGTGCGGCTCTCGCACAGGTCGCACCACTCGGTGAACTGGGGGATGAAGTCGAAGTCGTAGTGCTTCTTCGACGCGTCAATCGCCAGGGGGCCGAGCTGGGTGATGGTGATGCCGAACTCCTTCTCGGAGTACCCCTTCTCCTGCTGGCAGGCGAGCACGCACGCCTCGCAGCCCGTGCAGTAGTTGTAGTCGACGAAAATTCCTTCGTGTGCCATGGTCGCTTTCCTCTCCTTACGCGATGGGACGGTCGTCGGTGTCGATGTCCACGCTGTCGGCCGTGGGGTCATCCTTCGCGCCGGGATCGGGAATGCCGACGGTCAGCGGGGCCGGCGTCTCCCCGTCCTTGTAGATCCGGCACATCATGGACTTGTAGTTGGACCCGAAGCCGGACACGCCCGCATCAAAGGGGACGAGGTTGTTGATCTGGCTCTCGAAGACACCGAACAGGCCGGCCTTCTCGTCCTCGACGTTCTCCTCGGCCTGGTCCTTGCGCTCGGGGAACCACCAGCCGTGGTCGCACTGCATGACACGCGGGTCGTAGTTCTCGTCGAACTTCGCCTTGTACTTGCACTTGCCGTGCTGGTTCTCGAGCCACATCCAGTCGCCTTCCTCGATGCCGTGCTTGGCAGCAGTCTCCGGGTGGATGTAGCAGAGCGGGTCGGGATGCAGCGCGCGCAGCTTCTTCACCTGGCGCTGCTCGGAGTGGAAGAAGTGGGGCACGCGGGCGCCGGAGGTAACGATGTAGGGCAGCTCCTTGAGCGCATCCGGGTTGGAGTACGGGCTCTCGACGGGCTCGACGTAGCTCGGCAGCGGATCGAGACCGGACCAGCTGGTGTGGTGGAAGACCATGGAGTAGATCTCGGCGCGGCCCGTCTCGGTGGAGAAACCAGGCTGGCCGTCTGGACGCAGAAGGCCCTTCTCGTACTTGCGGTACTCGAACTCGGGGTACTTCCAGGTGGCCTCGCGCAGCTCCTCCCAGGTGAAGCCGCCGTCCTCGAGCGCGTAATCCCACATCTCCTCGACGCTGTCCCAAGGCCAGGCAATGTCCTCGTTCTGCGGACGAAGAGCCTTCACGAGGCGCTTGCCGAGCTCGAGGAAGATGGTGTTGTCGGCCTTGGTCTCGCCGACCGGCTCGATGGCCTTGTTGATGCAGCTGATGCGGTACGGGTTGAGGCCGCCGAAGCCGTTGCGCTCCTCGTAGGTGGCGGCCGGAAGGACCACGTCCGCCAGGGCCATCATGGTAGATGAAAACCGAAGGTTTACTGGCGGTAAATCGAGAAGTGCAAGAAAAGA
>ERZ772879.509-NODE-509-length-30756-cov-5.421029_pt1 | contig 30756 bp, 30 predicted proteins | sample MGYA00580582_ERZ772879 | MGnify/ENA primary metagenome ERZ772879 (study PRJEB29015, sample SAMEA2737682) | human gut metagenome | biome: human gut; feature: human-associated habitat; material: faeces | place: China | collected 2012 ... | reverse complement strand
AGTGCAGTACCTCCCGGTGCCAAAAAAGCCTGTCCATAATCTTGACATCAGCGCCAGGTATTATCGGATTTAGTTGCGATACCAAGTGTTTCGGCTCGTCGAGAGGGATTAGATGTTGCAGCAAAATATTTAAGAGATGTCTTTCGTGACGCCGGCGCAGAAGTTACGTATGATGACAGTTTTCCAGCGCCGTTTGTCCTCGCTAAGTTTTTAAGCAATCGACCAGATGCGAAGACGTTGGTGCTCTATAACCACTACGATGTACAACCGGAAGATCCAATTGCGCTATGGGAAACTGATCCGTTTACGTTGACCGAAAAGGATGGGCGACTATATGGACGTGGTGCAGCGGACGATAAGGGTCATATCACGGCACGATTGGAAGCAGTTGAAGATTATATTGCACTGCATGAAACATTGCCAGTAAATGTGTACTTTGTAGTTGAAGGTGCTGAAGAGTCTGGATCTGAACATTTTAAGGATTACCTAGAAAAGTATGCTTATGAATTTGAAAATGTCGATTTAGTTATTTGGGAATCTGGAACTGTCCATGGTGATGATCGTTTGGAGGTGTTCGGGGGTAATAAGAGGATTATTACGTTCACGCTTTCAGCACAGACGGCGGCAGAAGATATTCATTCATCGTTTGCGGCAGTCGTTGATTCAGCGGCTTGGCGTTTGATTGATGCCATCGCGTCACTAAGAGGACAAGATGGTGAAATTCTAATTGATGGGCTTTATGAGACAGCTCGCGAGCCGAATGAACGCGAGCAAGCTTTAGTACGGGGTGGTGAAGTCACACCAGCAAGTTTGAAACGTGACTTTGGGTTGAGACGGCCGTTATTGACTGAGACGACGGGTGAGGATTTCTATGACAATTTGTTCTTTAAGTCCAACCTGAATATTGAGGGAATCCAAAGTGGGTATCAGGGTCCGGGCGTTAAAACAGTCACACCAGCAAGCGCGACGGCTAAGTTGGAAATTAGATTAGTACCAGGCCAAGAACCACAAGATGTGTTTGACAAACTAGTGGGTCAGCTAAAACGAAATGGATTCGGCGATGTTGAAGCGACGTTAACATTAGCGACGCCAGGATACCGTTCAGACATGTCAGCACCACGAATTCTGTCGTTGGTCACATTGGCTGAACAGCTGTACCACACCGTCGAAGTGGCACCAACATCGGCTGGTACCGGCCCAATGTACTGGGCGATCAAATACATTGGCGCACCGATTGCAGCAGTTGGGTTAGTTTATGATGGTAGTCAAATCCATGCGCCAAATGAAAACATTCGGTTAAGTGATTACGAGCATCATGTGGCATTGGTAACTGCACTTATTGCGGATTATTCGGAAAAAGATTAAGGGGAAAATAGATGGTTAATAAGAAGATTTGGCTTGGGGCTGCTGTAACAGTGGCAACGACGATTGCGGTAGGTACGACAGTAATTAATCACGTGAAGGCTGATACTGATGATAAAACCGTTACAGTTGGTATTGTTGGTGATTCATCACGTGAGCTTTGGGAAAATGTGTCTAAGCGTACCGAGAAAAAGTATGGCGTGAAGATCAAAATCAAGGTTTTCAGTGACTATGTAAAGCCCAACCAAGCCCTTGTGGACGGAAGTTTGGATTTGAATGCCTTTCAAAGGAAGGTGTTCTTTGATGATCAAAACAAGAAGCTGGGTAATAAGTTGGTCTCGATTGGTAAAACGGTGATTTCACCGATTCGTTTGTATTCATTGAAGCATGACAAGCTTGCTGACTTGAAGGATGGGGCACAAGTGGTAATTCCAAATGACGCGACGAACGAACAACGCGCGCTCAATTTGTTAGTACAAGCCAAGTTGATTAAGTATAATGAGAGTGTTGATACACCAACTGTAAAGGACATTACGGATAATCCTAAGAAGTTGGACATTGTTGAAATCGCGTCCGACCAAACTGTGTCAGCATTGAAGTCAGCAGACGCAGCGGTGATTAACGGTAACTACGCACAAGATGCCGGACTAAAGACCAAAAATGTTTTGTTGACGCAAGATGTGTCTAATCCAAAGACGGCATCGCCATACATTAACATCATTGCGGCGCGTAAGGATAAGGCCAAGACGAAAGCCTATCGTGAAATTGTTAAGGTTTATCAGACCAAGACAACTGAAAAGGAAATCAATAAGCTGTACAACGGGTTTGAAAGTGCGGCTTGGAATTTGAAGTAATTGGATCTAAAAAATGCGTGTTTTCCTTGATAAATCAAGCTTAAAATGCGTCAAGTAAAATTACTTGTCACTTTTTTAGGGAAAACACTTGAATTTTCTCAATAAACTGTGTAATATAATTATTTGTAATTTACTAGCTATATTGTAACGGCGCAAGCTTGGGGATTAGCCCAATGCAGCTAATCCTGTCGTTCAAATTAGTGGTGAGGGGCACCTCACAAATTAAATTCAAGGAGTTATGTTAATGCGCATTAACATTTTGTTGGAAGCCGCCGAAACTGGTGAGCGTATCTACTTGACTTCTAAGAACCGTCGTAACACGCCAGACCGTTTGGAGTTGAAGAAGTACTCTCCAAAGTTGCGTCGTGTCACTGTGTTCAAGGAGGTTAAGTAATCATGGCTAAGAAGTCAAAGATCGCTAAGGCTAAGAAGATTGAAGCAACTGTAGAGAAGTACGCTGCAAAGCGCGCTGCCTTGAAGGCTGCTGGTGACTACGTAGGGTTGTCAAAGTTGCCTCGCAACGCTTCACCTGTACGTATGCACAACCGTGATAAGATTGATGGACGTCCTCACGCTTACATGCGCGAGTTCGGAATGTCACGTTTGAACTTCCGTCAATTGGCACACAAGGGCTTGATCCCTGGTGTTAAGAAGGCTTCTTGGTAATCTGCATTTTACCTTAAGTCTTAAAGAGAGCATCTACTTTCGAGTAGGTGCTCTTTTTTTGTCCCATCGATTTGGAAAAGCGTTAATATAATTGTGTTGGAAGGCGCTTACAATTATTTCCAGGAAAATAAACCTTTTTATTTGTCTTAAGTGTTTGAAAGCGTCTTACTAAACGTAAGTAATTATTTAATTAATCATCTTCATCGGCCTAGTTGTTTGGCTAGGGTGGCGGAGAATAATTGTTTTTCTAAACAGGAGGCTTATCTCATGTCAGATAAGAAGATTACAGCCGGTTTGGCTGCATTGAAGGTTATGGAAGGTTGGGGTATCGACACAATGTACGGTATTCCTTCTGGAACTTTGAGTGGATTGATGAACGCGATGAGTAATCCTGAGAACAACATCAAGTTCATTCAAGTTAAGCACGAAGAAGTTGGAAGTATGGCGGCTGCTATGCAATACAAGTTCAGTGGTAAGATGGCCGTTGCTGTCGGATCTGGTGGACCTGGTGCTACTCACTTGATCAACGGTTTGTACGATGCTGCTATGGATGCAACGCCAGTTTTGGCAATTTTGGGTTCAAAGCCATCACGTGAATTGGGAATGGATTCATTCCAAGAGTTGAACCAAAACCCAATGTACAACAACATCGCTGTTTACAACAAGCGCGTTGCTGTTCCTGAGCAATTGCCATACATGATTGACGATGCCATCCGCAACGCCATTTCAAAGAAGGGTGTTGCTGTTCTTGAAGTGCCAGCCGATTTCGGATTTGCTGAAATTGACGCTGAGATGAACTACGCTAACCCAATTTACTCTTCTGGTGATGTTTACAAGGAATACGACCCAGTTGCACCTAAGGCTGCTGATGTTGATGCCGCTGTTGAAATTTTGAAGAATGCTAAGCGTCCAGTAATCTACGCTGGTTTCGGAACAATTGATCACGGTGAGCTTGTACAAGAATTGTCTCGTAAGTTGAAGGCACCTGTTTTGGTAACTGCTAAGAGCTACGAAGCATTCGATTACGACTTTGAGGGGTTGATGGGTTCTGCTGGACGTGTTGCTTGGAAGTCAGGTAACGATGTTATCTTCGAAGCAGATACTATTTTGTTCATTGGTAACAACTACCCATTCTCACAAGTTGAGAACTTCATGGCTGGTGTTAGGCACTTTATCCAAATCGACAGCAACCCAGCTCGTCTAGGACGTCGTCACAAGTCTGACGTTGCTATGTTGGCTGATGCCGGTTTGGCAGTTGAAGCATTGTTGGAGAAGGTTGAGCCAGTTGCTGAGTCAGCATGGTGGAACGCTGCTTTGAAGGATGCCCAAAACTGGCGTGACTACATGCACAAGATTGAGACGAAGACGGAAGGCCCATTGGAGGCTTACCAAGTCTACAACGCCATCAACAAGTACGCTGATGAAGATGCAATCTTCTCAATTGATGTTGGTGACACGACGCAAATGTCAATTCGTCACTTGCACATGACACCAAAGAACATGTGGCGTACGTCACCATTGTTCGCAACGATGGGTATTGCCATCCCTGGTGGAATTGGTGCCAAGAACGTCTTCCCAGATCGTCAAGTATTTAACATCGCCGGTGACGGTGCCTTTGCGATGACTGATTCAGATATTGTGACGGCGGTTCGTTACAACATGCCTGTTATTAACGTTGTTATGACGAACACGCAATACGGCTTCATCAAGGATAAGTATGAGGATACGAACACTTACCGTAACGATGAAATCGTTGACTTTGGTGACGTTGACTACGCCAAGATTGCCGAAGCACAAGGTGCCGTTGGTTTGACGGTTAACAGCATTGCAGACATCGATAAGGTGATGCAAGAAGCCGTTGACTACTACAAGCAAGGCCGTGTTGTTGTGGTTGATGCTAAGATTACGAAGGAGCGTCCAATTCCTGTTGAAGGATTGAAGCTTGATCCAGCCCTAGCATCTGAAGAAGAAATTAAGACTTTCAAGGAGCGTTATGACGCACAAGAACTTGTGCCATTCCGTAAGTTCCTTGAAGAAGAAGGACTTAAGTCACAAGTTGTTAAGGTTAACGACGAAGACACGAAGTACAACTTCTAATTTAAGATAGTATCGAAGCAGCTACAATTATGTGGCTGCTTCTTTTTTGCGTTATGGGGCAAATTGCCAAAATAGCTAAGTCAACTCGATTTCGATTTGTTATAGTAAGTATGGGGGTTATTATGCGTACTTTTTATAACATTGCAGATTTGAGTTTGCCGGTAATGGCCGAACATCTTGGGGCTGAGTGGAATCAGGGGGTTATCATTCGTCACCAAGGCTTCCCACATTTTCATTGGTTACAAACGCAATCAGGAATGGGGGCTTTTTGGGTACGAGATAAACGCTATGAATTATCGCCAGGGATGGGGATTTTGATTGCACCGGGTGTGCCACATCGGTATGAACCTTTGGGTAAACGGCCATGGCAAGTACGTTTTGCGACATTCCAGGGGCAACTAGTGGATGACTTACTGAAGCAAATGGTGAATAGCGAGTTTGTTTTAGTTGAAGCAACAGAAGCCAAATTATATGCCGCATTGCACGAGCAGTTAATGCAACAATTAGCAACTGATCCGGTAGATGATTTGGCTGTATCAACGACGGCTTATCGACTTTTGTTGGGCTTAACGCGTCAACAAAAACAAACCATCGATCAACACCAACCAGACTATCAACATTATGTCGGACCGGCTATCACATATATGCAGAATCATTTTGCTGAAAATATGTCGATTGCAGAGGTGGCGGAAGCCTTATCGGTTTCAACGCAGTATTTGAATCGTGTATTCAAACGTCTCGTCCAACAAACACCGAATGAGTATTTGACGCAAATCAGAATTAGTAATGCGAAAAAATTGCTGATTTCTCAGCGTCATTTACGTGTCGAAGCGGTCGCTAATCTAAGTGGTTATCAAGACCCCACGTATTTCGGTAAAGTTTTTAAAAAGCAAACCGGTGTTAGTCCGTTAAATTATCGCCAATGGCAAACATGAAATAGTGAACCAGCAGTTTTCTGCTGGTTTTTTTGTGCGACAATTCACACGGTTTCAATAAATCATGATATTTGGTTATAAAAGTGCCTTTTTAGCTAATGAAAGCGCTTTATTATAAGTGAGTAGGTTAATTATGAAACCAAATATCGGGGGATATAAGCATGAAAAATGTGAAGCAGTATCTGTCTTATGCGGCAGGTGCGTTTGGACACGATGCGTTCTATGCAACGCTTAGTACGTATTTTATGATTTTTGTGACGGGACAATTATTTGATACGCCAGATAAAGCGTTTAATAATCAAATGATTGGTTGGGTGACAACAATGATTGTCGCCATTCGTTTGATTGAAATTGTGTTTGATCCAATTATTGGGGGAATTGTTGATAACACACGGACACGATGGGGAAAGTTTAAGCCATGGCTGATTATCGCAGGATTTATTAGTTCATTCTTGCTGGTGGTTATTTTTACTGACTTTGGGGGCTTAGCAACATCACACCCATTCCTTTACTTGGTATTGTTTGGGATTGTGTTTGTTACGTTGGATGCGTTTTACTCATTTAAGGACATTGCTTTCTGGTCAATGTTGCCAGCTTTGTCATTGAATAGTAGTACGCGTGAGAAGTTTGGAACGGTAGCCCGCTTTGGGTCAACGCTAGGTCAACAAGGTGTACAAATCGTGGTTGTGCCATTGGTTATGTTCTTCTCAATGGCCTTTGCCGGGGCACATACTGAAACAAAGACTGGTTGGTTCTGGTTCGCCATTGTGATTGCGGTCATCGCTTACCTTGGTGCTTTGCTAACTGCAGCCGGCACTAAAGAAGAGGACAATGTCGTCCGTCAAAATACGGAAAAAGTTGGTGTACTTGAAGTCTTTAAGGTTGTTGCAAAGAACGATCAATTGATGTGGCAAGCCGTTTCTTACATTATGTTCGCGCTTGCGTATGTTGTCACAAACTCACTATTGTTGTACTATTTCAAGTACGTTATGGGTGCTGACAATGAGTTTTACTTGGTTGGTATTTTCACAGCAATTGAAGGGATGATTTCAGTTGCCATCTTCCCAACGTTAACGAAGTTTTTGGCTCGTCGCACTATTTTCTTTAGTGGAGCGGTTGTGATGTTAGCTGGTTACTTGTTGTTTATGGTCGCAGGTAACAATTTGGCGTTGGTTTTGACGGCTGTCACGATGTTCTTTATGCCATACCCAATCATGTTCTTGGTTGTGTTGATGACCATTACCGACTCAGTGGAATATGGTCAATGGAAGCTTGGCACTCGTCACGAATCAGTGACATTGGCAATTCGACCATTGTTGGATAAGTTGGCAGGTGCGTTCGCTAACGGTGTTGTCGGATTTGCTGCGGTTGTAGCCGGGATGACTGGTAGCGCTAAGCCATCAGATATCACCGCACATGGCCTAAGTATGTTTAAGATGTTTATGTTCTATGGTCCAATGGTCTTGATCATCGTATCAGTTTTGATTTACTGGCGTAAGGTGACGTTGACTGAAGCACGTCACGCTGAGATTGTGGCGGAATTGGAAGCACGTTTGAAGGAGAATTAAAATGGTTTATGAATTAAATCATGAGTTAGCACAATCATTCGAGAAGCGTTTTGGCTATGAGCCGGCGAAGTTGTACTTTTCACCAGGTCGCGTGAATTTGATTGGTGAACACACCGATTATAATGGTGGTCATGTTTTCCCAGCTGCAATTAGTGTTGGGACGTATGGCGCGATTGCACCACGTGATGATCAAGAGATTCGCACCTATTCAGCGAACTTCCCAGAGGCTGGGATTCAATTGATTGCATTGGATGATATCGCATTGCGTCAATATGATACATGGATTAAGTACTTGCGCGGTGTGATTACTGAAATGGCCAAGTTTGGCTACCCTGTGACAAAAGGGTTTGACTTGGCAATTGTTGGTGACATGCCAACAGCATCAGGGCTGTCATCATCAGCTTCATTGGAAATGTTGCTCATTAATATGCTAGCTGATTTGATGGGATATGAGATTGATAAGTTGACCATTGTGAAGATGGGGCAAGCAGTTGAAAATGATTATCTTGGACTAAAAACAGGTATTATGGATCAATTCGCTGTCGCCTTTGGTGAAGACGAACAGGCCATCTTCTTGGACACGAACACGCTTGAATATGAGATGGTACCAGCCGAGTTTGGTGAGTATCGTTTGTTGGTCATGACGACTAATAAGAAACGTGAATTGGTTGATTCAAAGTACAACGAACGTCGTGCGGAGACGGAAGCAGCATTGGCGTTGCTCCAAGAAAGTGTTGATATCCAAACGTTGGGTGATTTGACGACGGACCAATTCTTGGCAGCGTCAGCGTCATTAACGGCTGATAATGAGGTCATTATGCGTCGCGCACGTCATGCGGTGACTGAGAACCAACGTACGGTAGAAGCAAAGGCAGCTTTGCAGGACCACGATTTGGAAACGTTTGGGCAATTGTTAACAGCGTCGCACAATTCGTTGCGTGATGATTATGAGGTAACTGGTGTTGAGTTAGATACATTGGTCGACGCAGCGTTGGCACAAACTGGCGTGCTAGGTGCTCGTATGACTGGTGCTGGATTTGGTGGTTCAGCCATCGCGTTAGTTGAAGAAGCCCGTGTACCTGAAATCACGGCAGCAGTTGGTGAAGTCTACACCAACAAAATTGGCTACCAGCCATCATTTTTCGTCGCCGAAATTGTTGCTGGTACGCATGAAATTAAGTAGAGGAAGTCGTTATGTTAGATTCACATAGTAGTCAATTGGTCTTAGATTTCGTGGCATGGGGTGTTAAGCTACAGGCCTATTCAGAAATGGAAACAGTCTATCGCACTAACTTAGTCTTGGCTGAACTCGGTCTAGATGGGATTGTTGATGGACAGACAGGGAATACTGAGCGCTCGCTAAGTGAATTGACGACATTGTTGCTGGATATTTCTGATAAGACACCCGATGAGCGTTGGCAACTAGATGTGATGCGAGCACGCTTGCTGAACATTGTGACGCCAACACCTGATCGACTACAAAGCAATTTTGAAAAGTTGTATGCCCAGAGCCCTGAAAAAGCAGTTGCTTATTACTATGACTTAAGCCGGGCCGTTGAAAACGTTAAAGTAGCTGATATTCAAAAGAATATTGCCTACGAAGCGACATCTGATTTTGGTGATTTGGAAATTACGATTAATTTGTCGAAGCCGGAGAAGACGACGGCAGAAATCAAGGCGGCTGCGGCTGCACCAAAAGCGGCGTATCCGCCAACTGCCTTGGATTATACGAATGAAGGGTACGCCGGCTCGATTACACAAGCACCGCGTGCAACACATCGCTTTATTCGTGAATCATTGCAAGGGCAAACATGGGGCTGGCATTATTCGCCATATGCATACTTTGGGGAGCATGCGATTTTTGTTGACTTTGAACGCGAGACGATGGTGATCAATCAATCAACGTTTGAAAACTTGCTGACGATTGTTGAACGCTATCCAATGTACTTTGTGGGCTCGAATGCGGATTTGCCAATCGTTGGTGGATCAATTTTGTCACAAGAACATTTTCAAGGTGGACGCCATGTTTCTCCGTTGATGAAGGCGCCGACAGAATGCGAAATTCCAATGCCGGCCTTTCCGGATATTCGAGCTGATATTGTCCGTTGGCCGATGACAACCATTCGTTTAACGGCAACCGATAAAGAGAAGCTAGTAGCAGCCAGCGAATTTATTCGTGAAGCTTGGCAAGGATACTCGGATGACCGTTTGGATATTCATGCGACGAGTGAACGTGGTGAACAACAGCATACGGTGACACCGATTGCAATGAAGCGTCCGGGATTATACGTCATGTATTTGGTTTTGCGTGATAATGGGACGTCAGCTGAATACCCGGAAGGCATTTTCCATCCCCACCCAGACGTGCAACATATCAAGCGCGAAAATATCGGCTTGATTGAAGTGATGGGGTTGGCTATCTTGCCAGCGCGTTTGAAGGATGAACTCGGTGATGTTGAAGCATTCTTGCTTGGTGAGGTAGGCATCGAACAGGTCGCTGAAGGGCACCGACCATGGGCTGAAATGTTGGCCCGTGAACATACGGTGACGCCTGACAATGTCCATGAAATTGTGCAACAAGCCGTTGGACAGGTGTTTGCTGAAGTGCTGACTCATGCAGGGGTCTATAAGTATGACGCCAGTGGTCGTGAGGGACTGAAGCGCTTTATCGCACATCTAACAGCAGCAGGTAAATAACAGTCAAATGGCACTTCCAACAGTGTTGGAGGTGCCATTTTTCAAAAATGATTTGTAAGCGCATACAAAAGAGGAGGGAAACATGGAAGCGAAACTTGAATGGTTAGATGATCCACGTGTATTCCGTGTTGGCAAACTGCCAGCGCACAGTGATCACGAAATCTATCGAGATAAGGCAGATTACAAGGCGGGAAACCAAGCTGATACGTTGTCACTGGATGGTGAGTGGGATTTTCATTACGGAGCATCACCGCGCGAACGAACGGAACAGTTTTATGATCCACAGGCGGTAGCGACGCGGGCGGAATTTAATAAAATTTCGGTTCCTGGCCACATCCAATTACAAGGATATGGTCAAATCCAATACATTAACACACTGTATCCATGGGATGGGCAACAATACCGTCGTCCACCATTTATGGATGGGGATACACAGGGGGTGCCGGGCATTTTCAGTGCCGCACCGGATAATCCGGTTGGCGAATATGTTAAGGTCTTTGATTTACCAACGCATTTTGAAAATAAGCGGATGCATATCACATTTGACGGTGTGGAACAGGCGATGTATCTGTGGGTGAACGGTAACTTCGTGGGCTATTCTGAAGATAGTTTTAGCCGAGCTGAGTTTGACATAACTGAACAGTTACATGCAGGACAAAATATGATTGCAGTAGCTGTCTATAAGCTAAGTACGGCAGCGTTTATTGAAGATCAAGATATGTTCCGCTTCTCGGGTATCTTCAGAAGTGCGCGGTTGCGGGCACTACCTGAAATCGACGTGACGGACGTCGCTATTAAGCCAACTGTGCATGGTCGCAACGGCATGGTTGATGTCACGTTGCAGTTATCAGCAACAACACCGGTGACGGGTAACGTTCAGATTGCAATTTTGGACCATAATCAGCAATCGCTATTAGAAACGAAAATTAGTGCTGCCGAGCAAGTGCGTCTGGCAGACTTGCTTGTGCCAGACATTGCACTGTGGTCTCACCAACAGCCAAATCTTTATCATTTGCAAGTGACGGTGACCAATGCAGTCGGTGACGAGGTTGCCTTTGTGAATTATCCATTTGGCTTCCGAACAATTGCAATCGGCGCTGATAATCAGTTGCAGTTGAATGGACACCGCTTGTATCTGAATGGGGTAAACCGTCACGAATGGTCGCCTGAAACGGGGCGTGCGCTTAACGAAGCCGATATGCGCCAGGATATGCGTGTTATTCAAGAAAATCATATCAATGCAGTGCGAACATCCCATTATCCGAACCAGGTGCCTTGGTATTTCATGGCCGATGAAGCCGGCATTTATTTGATGGCGGAAACGAATTTGGAATCACACGGTACCTGGCAGAAGATGGGACAAGTTGAACCATCCGTTAACGTCCCTGGTTCACATGTGGCTTGGCATGATGTCGTAATGGACCGGGCACAGAGTAACTATGAGCAATTTAAGAATCACGCGTCGATTCTATTTTGGTCGCTGGGTAATGAATCGTATGCTGGTGATAACATCGCTGATATGAATGCGTACTTTAAGCAGGTTGATTCAACGCGACTAACGCACTATGAAGGGGTCTTCCATAACCGGGAGTATGACGACCAGATTTCAGATGTGGAAAGTCGGATGTATGCCTCGCCGGCTGATATTCGTGACTATCTGACTGAACACCCTAAGAAGCCTTATCTAAACTGCGAGTTCATGCATAGCATGGGTAATTCAGTGGGGGGCTTTGACGAATACATGGCCTTGTATGATGAGTTCCCTGCATATGGTGGCGGGTTCATTTGGGATTTCAAAGATCAGGCCTTGTGGCAAGACGATCCAATTACGGGGCAACGATTTTTAGCCTATGGTGGTGACTTTAACGAGCGCCATTCTGATTATGAATTTTCAGGTAACGGTATTGTCTTTGCCGACCGTCAGTTGAAGCCAGCAATGCAAGAGGTGAAATATTTCTATGAGCGATATGAAAACAAATAAATTGAAGGTTGTGTATGGTGATGGCGTCCTTGGGATTCATGCAGCCGATACGCATTACCTATTCAGTTATGAAAAAGGTGGCTTGGAATCGTTGCGTGTGAACGACGTTGAGTGGTTGTACCGTGTACCAAAGCCGGCTTTCTGGCGTGCAACCACGGACAATGACCGTGGTAATGGCTTTTCAACTAAGAGTGCGCAATGGTTTGGCGCCGACCAGTTCAGTGCGGCCGTTGATTTCAGCGTTATGGTCGACGGGGTTGAGATTGCCAAGCCCGTGGCGCCTGAAAACAATCGATACGATAATCAGCAAACGGCCGATAAAGTAAAAATCACGTTCAACTATCAGACAACGACGTCGCCACAAACAACGGTGTTGGTGAGTTATGAGGTAGTTAATGGTGGTGAGTTAACGATCACCGCAACTTATTTAGGTCAGTCGGACTTGCCGGAATTGCCAGCTTTCGGGTTGCGACTCGTAATGCCCGAGCCAGTTACTGGTTTCACGTATCAGGGGTTGTCGGGTGAAACGTATCCTGATCGTTGGCAAGGTGGTGAACCTGGTATTCATCAAGTTGAAGGTCAACCGGTTACGCCATATTTGGTGCCACAAGAAATGGGGATGCATATTAAGACGGACTGGGTGACATTAACCCACAATACTGGTTCTCATTTACGTGTGGATAAGACAGATAATCAATTTGCCTTTTCAGCATTACCATACACGGCGGTTGAATTAGAATCCGCAACCCATCAAAATGAACTGCCACCGGCTCGTCGAACGGTGTTGACGGTTTACGGCGCAGTTCGCGGTGTTGGGGGTATTGATAGTTGGGGCAGCGATGTGCAACCAGCGTATCGATTGCCAAGTGACCAGGATTATTCGGTGAGTGTGACAATATCGGTTAACTAAACAAAAGGCGTACCTGTTCAGTGCAGGTACGCCTTTTAATCTATGCTTTGTTTTTTCTGATTTTAAGGCCTTGTAATGCTGGAATGACAAAGCCAACCACGACTATAATGAGAATGATGCTGAATACTGCGACCGGATTCCGTTCACGTAGCAGTGTACCGAGAGACGTTACACGAACTAAAATGCCGAGAAATGTCAGTGTAAGTACATATACTACGAAAATCCAAGACTCTCGGCCAAGTTTACCGAGGACAAAACTCAATAAGAAAATAGTGCCAATAAGGGCAATAATAATTAAATCGTAGGGTGATTGAATCGTAATGTTAAAATCCGACGCAAATTTTTGATTGATGAAAACTAATACGCCTATTGCAATTCCCCATAGTATCCCGATACTTATGTAGTACAAATAGGACTTTTTCGCGTAAACACTAGCTGTGATCAGGTTAAAAATGGAAATAACCAGCAAACTACCCACGCTAGCATTTAAAATAGCGTGGACAAGATTAATTTCGAGAACAGGATGTAGAAAATTGGTGAGTAGACTAAAGAGATTAATAATCGCGAAAATCATCAGAAACAAACCGATTGTGGATAATGGTGAAGCGGCATCAAAATTTTTGATTAACTCATCGCCAGTTTCCTTAGGTGTTTGACTAAAAAAGTTTTCAGCAGATTCACCGTTTTGTTGTGCATCAAGAATATCAGCGCTAATTTCATAGAGTGAGGCATTAACTTGTTCCTCATTTTTCAGAAGCGTACGCCCTCGTACGTATACAATCAAGTTTTCCAAGTACGATTTGTTTTCTGGTGTTAATTGATCAGTCAATTGATTGATTTTTACAATATAGGCATCGTTTGCTTTTGTCATAATGAATTCCCCCTGATGTAGTCGTAATGACGGTTACTTAATAATGTTATTAACGATGCTGGTTAAGGCCGTCCACTCTTGATCAAATTCTGCCAAAAATGCTTCGCCAGCGGGTGAAACGAAAAGATATTTGCGATTCGGCCCATCTGGTGATGGCAGCTGTTTACTCGTAAGTTGACCAGCTTTTTCCATTTTTTGTACGATGGGGTAGACGGTGCCACCAGTAATGTCTGTAAAGCCTAGTTTTCGCAACCGTGTTACCAATTCATAACCATAAATAGGTCCTTCAGCGATGACGTGTAGCACAACTCCGCTTAAAATTCCTTTTAGCATTTGTGAATTGTTCATCTGTTTTCTCCACTTACTATTATGTTTTACATACTAGTTGGTTGTGAGTAGTTTGTAAAGCCTACTAGCGATAAGACATGTGTTTATAATTTTGATATTTGTCAATTTTCGTATATTTTGCAATTGCAACCGCCAGTTGCTTGGCGATATACCGGCATTCTTGTAAAGTTAAAGGGTAGGAATGAGGAGGATACGAAATGAAGATTGGTGAAAATATTCAACTGCATCGTGAGCAACATGGGATGTCACAACAAGAGTTAGCGGACAAATTGGGAGTAACCCGGCAATCAATTTCAAAGTGGGAAAATGACACAGCGCTGCCAAGTTTCAAGAGTGTGTTGATGTTTGGGGATGTTTTTAATCTTTCGCTGGATGAGTTGGTGCGTGGGGATGATCGGTTGATTGAGGAGTATCAAAAGGATAAGGGATTCAAACTTTCACCGACAGAAAAAGTTGTCTTTTCAATTATTGGCATTAGCATACTTGCTTTTGTATCAGTTAGTATGTGGCCGAGTCTTTTTCAAGACGTTTGGGCACAAGGATTATTTGAGTTTGCACAACTTGTTGCGTTTGTGGCATTGATGATGAATATTCCTTGGCGAGACGTAAACAAACTGCTTCGTAATCGTAAGTTGTTTTGGTTGTTAATGGTATGGCTACTGCTAGTTGCGACACCGTACATCGTTTCAGCAACGCAAGATACTATTGCAGGATTTAAACAAGGTGTTCAGGAATCGCAGCGTTACTAAATTGCGTGACTGCCGTGCAAAATGTTAACATTAACGTACAATCTGAAAGTGAGAATGAACATGAATAATGACGTTGAAGTAATGTTGTACGTAAGTGATGTGAACCGTGAAGCTGATTTTTGGGTGTCATTGGGGTTTGTTGAGCGTGATCGTCAAGATATGGGCGAGACTGAGATGGTGCAAGTAGCACCTTCAGAAGACGGCGCATTCGCGTTGAATATCTTTGACCGTGAGTTCATCAAGGAGAACTCACCGGAAGTCGTTGATAACGTACCTTCAATCATGTTCCACTCAGACGACGTGGAAGCGTTGTACAACAAGATGACGGAATTGAATGTCGAAAAGGGTGAATTAGTCGAAATGGGTCTCCAAAAGGTCTTTAACTTTGCGAATCCAGACGGTCTATACTTCGGTGTTTCAGGAATCTAAAGACAAAAAATAAAGGACTTGGTATAGTTCCAAGTCCTTTATTTTATAGGTTCGCGTGTTGTGCGTCAGTCATTTCAGTGGCAATCTTGGCCATTTCATCAACTGATTCGTGCATCCCCGTAGCAATCCAGCGGATGGCCAAAGCCAACATACCAGAAGCAGTAAAGTCAGACATATAGTCAATTGACATTGAGTGACTAGCTTGGCTACGGAACAATTCCGCGTACAAGCCGTGCATGATATCACGCAAAGGTGGGTAGAATTGTTCGCGAAGGCCGGCATTTAGCAAAACTGCAATTGCCATACCATTAGCTTGCACGAATCCAAAGAATTCGCGTGCAATGATTTCGCTTTCCAACGGTAGGGCAGCGGCTTCCTTCGCAAAGTCATCTGTAAGTTGTTCTACAATCGTCTTGATGACTGCTTCCTTTGTACCAAAATGGCGATAGAAAGCCATCCGTGACACGCCTGCCATGCGGGTAATTTCAGTAACCGCAAGTTGGTCATAGGACTGGCTTTGCAACAAAGTCAGCGTTGCATCAATAATTTGATCGTCAGTCTGCTGACGAATACTCTCCGTTATCATGTTCTTCATGCTTCTAATATACCGAGTAAAACGACCAGCTGTCAGTGATAACCGGCAATCGCAAGGTGACCTTTACTCGCTTTACTAATCCTTTGAAAATGCCATGAAAACTAAAAAAACAAGGCTACAAACGTAACCTTGTCTTAATGATTCGTTAATCAAATTGGCCGCATTAACGGCGTTGATCAATATAGTTTTTCAATTCAGGTGACAAAACTGTCTTAACCTTCGCTAAGTCAGCCTGGTTCGTCGCACCAACCATGGCGTAAAGCTTTGCCAAGTGGTTTTGCCAACGAGTGATTTCAGTAATCAAACCATCAGTGCCTTCATTTAGCACAGTGTGCAAGAAGTGACCGGCAACACCAACTGCTTTGGCACCAAGGATTTGGGCCTTCATGACATCCAATGGGTCTTGAATACCACCAGTAGCAAATACAGCAGGCGCGTTTTCGACCAATTGTGCCTCAAGCAAGCTTTCAGCAGTGGTTTGACCCCAGTCGTAAAGGTAGCCGTGAGCAGCCGTCATTTCACGATTGCGGCGATCTTCAATCACAGCGAAGTTCGTCCCTGAACGACCACCTAAGTTGACGTATTGTGCACCTAAGTCACGAATTTGCGCAATCGTTTCTTGTGACATACCGAAACCGACTTCCTTGATAATGACAGGAACAGACACGGTTTCGATAATGCGCTGTAGCTCTTCAGCCCAAATGTATTCACGATCACCTTCAGGCATGACCACTTCTTGTGCAACGTTGATGTGAACTTCAAGGGCGTTGGCTTGAATCATATCAACAACTTGTTGGGCGTGTTCAGCCGTGTGACCAGCGCCGATGTTGGCCATCACGAAGCCATCGGGGTTAATTTCACGAACTGACTTAAACGTGGCGATTGCTTCAGGATCCTTCAAAGCGACACTTTGTGAGCCAACAGCCATGGCCAAACCAGTTTCCTTAGCTGCGGTTGCCAGTTGAGCGTTCACTTTACCAGTCTTTTGGCTACCACCAGTCATCGCTTCGATGTAGAAGGGAGTTGTAAAGTTAAAGTAAGGGTCCATCACACTTAAATCAACGTCGGCGACGCGTGTTTCTGGCAACCCTTGGTGAATAATTCGAACGTCGTGCAATGATGACGTTGGGGCATTACGACGGAATTCGGCTTCCGCTAGAGCTAGGTGTTCATCTTTGCGGTGTGCGTGGGCAGATTCCATAATCATTTTCTCCTATAAAGTTGCAATTGAGAGTGGTAGCGGTTGGATGCCAGCTGCAAGCCAGGCTTGCGTGAGCGTTTTAGCAACCAACGGATTGTTCGTAATGGCAATCCCGTTATCACCGCCACCAGCACCTGATATTTTAGCACTTGCACCCAGCTCACTCGCAGTTGAAAGGAGTGTTAACAGTTGAGGTGTCATGTATGACAACCCAACTTGGCTGGTATAAGTGAATAGTTGTTCTTGATTCAAACGAAGCGCCGTCGCGACCTTATCGTAATCCATCCGACGCAGGCCCTCAACTAACATGTTAACAAGTGGCGCCGTGTTTTGGGCCAATAATTGTTTAGCATGTTGCTTATCAGCTGTTGTGGCGCCTTGTGCCAACAGTTGTTGCGTATCCGCTGGTGCGCCTGTCCAACCAACTAACAGTTGCCAATCGGCAGGAAAACCAAGTCGTTCAAGACGAAGTAGCGGCCAGTCGCGAGCGATGATTTCTGAGAAATAACGATTACTGTCAATCCATTCAGTTATAACCTCAGTATCAAATTTGCTGTACAAAACCACGCCACCGAGACTGGCAGCAGCGATGTCGCCCATTGAACCAGCTTTGAAGTTTGGCGTTGTTAACGTAATTAACGCAGCTAACTTAAAGCGTTGTTCAGGGGTCATTGGCAGTTCGTAGTCGTCAATGACGGCTTTAATAAGCGCGACTACGACGGCGGCTGATGAACCAAGGCCAAGTTTTTGACCATTGTCGGCATTTAAATGACTCTTAATGGAAACGGTCAACCCTGTGACAGGTTGACCGTTGTCAAGAAGATAATCATTTAATACCTGCAAACTGCGAATCACAAGGCGCCAATCATCAGTGAGGGGCAAAGTTGGAAGTTCGCTAACTGGCCAATTTTGCTCGCCTAATTGATCGCTGGCAACCACAAATTGGTCATCCGTGCGACGCGTGACATCAGCAGTGACAAATCGATCAACTGCGATAACAACACTAGGTTGACCACTAAGCGTGACCGCGTATTCACCGGCAAGATAAAGCTTGCCAGGAGCTTTAGCAGTTGTCATTAAATTTCATCTCCTTCAACGATTTTGATTCCAGGGCCAGGTGTTGCAACCTTAATTTGCACACCTGGCAACTCGGCTGTAAGTGCCGCAAGAATCGTGTCGGTATCTGATGGTTGTGAAATCAACTTAACGTTTGGACCAGCATCCATGGTTGCGTACACAGGGACACCTTGTTCACGTAACTTCTGCGCGATAGTGATGATTGTCCAAGACGTATCCGTTAAGTAGTTGAAAGGAGGGACTGATGTGGCGTTGGTTGCATGCATCATCAGTGCATCTGTTTCAGCAAGTTCACCAATTGCGGTTAAGTCATGTGCCTCAATTGCAGTTGTCATATCGTCAACGTGATTATTGGTGTAGTCAACCCACGTTTGATACATCGGTGATGTCGTGAGGGCGTGTTGCATGCCACCACGAGAGTCGACCTTCTTAGGTTGATCACTTACGATAACCGTCAATAACTGAATTGGCCAATCGACGTTTTCTTGGAACGCGTGGGCAACTGACGTTTCGCTATCAGTACCACGTTCCCAGATGGCAAAACCACCAAAGATAGAACGTGAAGCTGAGCCGGAACCCTGTCGCGCAAGACGTGACAAGTCTGCATCTGACAGTGTCAAACCGGCAGCTTTACTGGCAGCACCAGCTAACGCAGCAAATGCTGAAGCTGAAGAAGCCAGGCCGGCGGCAGTAGGGACGTGGTTGATTGAGTGAACGTGGGCGAAACGGGTTTCGCCAGCTAAGTCACGGACCATATCAAGGAAACGGATAACTTTCGTTGCCCCTTTGCCAGTCAATGGTTCACCATCCAAAGTCAGTTCATCAGCGCTCAAAGTATCGTCAAACCAGACTGTTGTATCAGTATAAAATTCATCCAACGTGAGGGACACAGAGGTCGTAGTTGGCATGATGAGTTTTTCGTTTTGCTTACCCCAGTACTTTAGCAACGCAATATTTGTGTGCGCGCGGGCAGTTACATGCATCATGAGTTATCTCCTACATTTGTGGGTAACGTTGAGCCCAAACTTCTTGTGCGCCAGCCGCTTCAAGTGCTTGGATGATTCGTTGTACATCTTCATCGCTTTGCGCAAGGGCGAGCATAGCACCGCCAACACCACCACCAGTTAACTTAGCGCCAAGGGCACCAGCTTGATTGGCAGCGTTGATTAATTCATCAAGCTTTGGGTGAGAAACACCTAAAGCTGACAAGTGAGATTGGGCGTCGTTCATGTGACGACCCAATGATTGAATATCGTCATTAGCTAGGTCTTCGCGGGTTTCACGAGCGATTTGACCTAGTGCGTCAATGTGCGGACGCGTTGCTTCAGGTTCATTATCAAGTTGCTCACGGACAACTGAGACGGCAAGGCCAGTTTGGCCATGTACGCCAGTGTCAGCAATGATTAATGTCCCGTGAAGCGCCATTGACATTGGCTCAGGCTTTTCACCCTTTACAAACCATACCGGTACATCGTGTGCGGTTGTCGCAGCATCAATACCAGATGGTGAGCCGTGTGTAATGGCTTCTTCAATGTTGGCCCAGCGTTGTAGTTCAGCATCGCTTAATTCTGTCTCGAAGAACGCAAAGAAAGCACGCACAATGGCGATCGCTGAGGCCGCAGAAGACCCCATACCACGTTCTTGTGGAATGCTTGACTGGATACGCAAGGTAAAAGGCGTCTTGATAGCGTTGAAGTGACGGAGCAAACGGACAATTAATTGTCGTACGCCTTCATATACTTCTGCCATGGTCGCTAGAGGGCCTTGATACCCTTGAGCGATTACAATTTGTCCTTCTTCACGAGCCTCGATTGTAGCTGTCATGGCCAAATCCGGTAGGGGTAAGGCGATGGCAGGTTGGCCGTAAACGACCGCGTGTTCACCAAGTAAAATCACCTTGGCGTGGCTAGTACCAGTTGCTAGCTTTTCCACTGTAAAATCACCAATCCATTCTCTAATTGTTTTTTCAAACTGCTATTATCATACCAAAACCCATTATATTAGGGAAATAAATGTGAGGAATTCATGATACAATTAAGGTACTACTAAAAGAAGGTCGTGGTACGCTCTGATGCTAAATCGAGACATCTATGCGGTTGTCGATCTAGAGACAACCCGTACAACGAGCGAATCGGGCCGAATCATTCAGATTGCGGTCGCATTCGTACAAAATAAAAAAGTCATTAACCAATTTTCAACGTTGGTTAACCCTGGCGAGCAAATTCCACGTAACATTACCCAATTAACGGGTATTACACAAAGTATGGTGAAGGGGGCGCCTTTTTTTGAGGACGTCGCCATGACGCTACATGCCATGCTACAAGGCACAATTTTTGTTGCCCACAACGTTAACTTTGATTTGCCGTTTTTGAACGCTGAATTTGAGCGTGTGGGATTAACGGGATTGAAGAGTACTGCATTGGATACGGTGCCACTAAGTCAAATTCTGTGGCCAACTGCACCAGGATATCGTTTGGTTGATATGACCAACTACCTAGCGCTGGAACACAGTCACCCGCACCAAGCGGACAGTGATGCGTTGGCAACAGCTGATTTGCTTATTGCGATTTTGAATCGGGCTGAAGGTTTGCCAATGTTGACACTGCAAACGTTGGCTGATTTGCCACTGGTTTTGCCACGTGACACGAAGACGGTATTTGAAAAGGCCTTGGCCAAGAATCAAGCCCAGCCACAACCATTACCAGCGCACTTGCAAGTGATTGATGGATTGGCACTGCGCCGCTTCTCTGATCCGGCACCGTTGGTTACAGGACATGCACCGGCTTTCCCAGCTAAAAAAGCTGCGAAAGAACAGTTGTATGGCAAGGAACTGGCTTACCGTGAGCAACAAGCAAAGTTGATGAATGCGATTTACACGCATTACACAGAAGCTGAGTTATCAAATGAACCTGGTAAGACGGCATTTGTTGCTGAGGCACCAACGGGAATGGGAAAGACGTTGGCTTACTTGTTGCCATATGCTTATCTAGCGGATGAACAACAGAAGCAAGTAGTTGTTGCTGTGCCAACAATTACGTTGCAACAACAAGTGACCGATACGATTAATACGACGTTGAAGGACATTTTGCCATTTGAAGTACGTGGGGCGAGCCTGAAGGGACGTACGCACTACTTGAATTTGCAAAGTTTCAAGCGTGCTTTACGCGTCGACGAAGGATCAACGTCATTGCAATTTATCAAGGCACAAATCTTGGTTTGGCTAACTGAAACCTTGAGCGGTGATTTTGGCGAATTGAATTTGATTAATCCGCAACCTGACTTTATGGCTAAGTTGTCACAGCCAGCCAATAATCCAGCTGGGTCACCTTATTACGGGCACGAATTTAGTGAACGTCAGCATGTCTTGGCTGAGAATGCACAATTCTTGGTTGTTAATCATGCGTACTTGGCTGAATATGCCCAAGAGCTGGGAACGACTGAAGATTCACCATACTTGGTGATTGACGAAGCCCAGAACTTGCCAAATGCCGTTCTAGAACAAAGCCGTCACCAATTGCCATTCCAAGTTTGGTTGACGCGTGTTCAAAACGCGACGAATTTGATTTTGCGTGATAACGATCCCTCGATTGGGGTGATTTTGAATCGTTTAGTCGGTGGGCAACAATTGAAGTCTCGTTTCTTGCAGCAATTGGAAGTGCTCTCAAGTGAGTTGCCAAAGCTACAAGTTGCGTTCTATCGTCGTTTCTTGCTCAATGGGCATACACCAGCGACGGAAGGTCACTACGAAGTGGAACTACCGATTTCTGAGTTGGCACAGTTCTGGGTCGACCAAGGACACCACCTAACGAGTATGCGTCGTGCAGTCCGTGATTTGGGCGAATCGATGGATTATTTGTTGGAGCAATTCAGTAATACCAAGGACGCATTTTCATTGAATGAGCGTCAACATTTGGCGGATTTCCGTCGTTTGCTAGAGAGTATTGCGAAGTATGAGCAACGCTTGACGACGTTCCAACAAGATTTGGTTGATTTTCCAGATGCGAGTGTCTTCTGGCTAACGGAAAATCAAAACCATGACAGCAGCAACTTGCGTTTGAGTGGTGGGTTGCTACACACCTTGGATTTCTTCAAAGACAAGGTTTATCCGCACTTTATGCCACCAACCATTGTCGGGGCAACGTTGTTTACATCAACGAAGTCAGGTTACCTATATGATCGTTTGAATATTGATCGTGATACGGTATTTGCTCGTCGTTATCCTGAAGTGTTTGATTTTAAGAATCAAGCTGAATTGGTAATGGTTGAGAATGCGCCGTCTCCAACTGATTCAGGGTACGTCAGCTATTTGGCCAAGCAATTGGTGCAATTGACGACGACGGTTCAAGAAAACACGCTGGTGCTGTTTAATTCGTTAGACACCATTCAGCAAGTCTATAATCACATGCAGTCAAATCAAACTTGGCAGCAAGGAAATATGACGTTGTTAGCACAAGGTGTGACGGGGACGCGTAGCAAAATTATGAAGCGCCTGCAAAACGAATCACATATGGTTGTTTTGGGTGCCAATAGTTTTTGGGAAGGTGTCGACCTGCCCGGTGATCAACTCCGAATGGTCGTGATTGCGCGACTACCATTTGATCAACCAAATAGCGTGCTAGCTCGCGCCGAAGAAGCGGTCTTGATGGCACACGGTAAGCAACCGTTCTATCAAAGCACGTTGCCAAAGGCGGTGCTACGTTTGCGCCAAGGTGTCGGTCGTTTGATTCGCAAGCCGGATGATTTTGGTGCTGTGGTGATTTATGACCCACGTATCTTGACGAAGTCTTACGGAAAGACGTTGCGCAATATGTTACCGGAGGAAATGCCACAATATACGTTGGCTGACAATGAAGTTGTCCCAAAGGTGAAGCGATTTTTTGATGCGCATTAACGCAAGGTCTTTAATATTGCTGTAAAATTTGATACAGTAATAATTGATTTTGTTCTGTTCACGCAGAACTAACCAGAAGGAGCCACGACACATGGAAATGCGATCAACCGCTCGTTCAAGACGTCGCCGGCACGGATGGCGCTGGCTAATTGGCTTAATCGTTGTGTTAGTACTACTAATTGGTGGTGCTACGATTGTGTCGGTTGCAATGCACCCGGTTACTGCGGCGCGTGAACGAGTGACTGAATTGGCGGTTAAGCGAAATAAGATCACCTCAGCAACCCAATTTTACGCGGTTTCTCGTAACGACACGTACTACAGTGTGGTTGGTGAGAACAAGAAGCACCAAAAAATTGGTGTTATCGTAAAAGGAAAGTCAAAGAAACTCGTCACCGTTAAAATGGCTGATGGTGTTTCGGCTGCTGAGGTGCGACAACTTGTGAAGTCAAAGTACAACCCAAAGCGAATTACAAGCCTCGGGTTGGCAATCTATAAGCAAATTCCTGTGTGGGAAGTCACGTTTATAGATCGACAAGGCAATTTGAACTTTATCACCTATCAATTTGCGGATGGTAAGGCAGTTCGGACCATCCAACATTTATAAGAGATTACACATCTAAGGGAGTTTAGAAGATGGATACAATTCGCATTGAAGACGCGAAGAACTACGTCGGCCAAGAGGTTCGATTGGGCGCTTGGTTGCGTAACAAGCGTGGTTCAGGAAAGATGCAATTCTTGCAATTGCGTGACGGTACGGCCTTTTTCCAAGGGGTTGTTTCAAAGGAAGCCGTTGGTGAAGAAATCTTTGCCAAGGCCAAGGCTTTGACGCAAGAAACGAGCATGTACTTGATTGGTACGATTCGTGAGGACGAGCGTTCACCATTCGGATACGAAATGCAAGTTAAGGATTTGACGGTTGTTGGGGAGTCAGAAGGTTACCCAATTACGCCAAAGGAGCACGGTACGGATTTCTTGATGGATCACCGTCACTTGTACTTGCGCCACATCCAACCATTCGCTGTTTTGCGTATTCGTAACACGATTATTGCTGCAACGTACGAGTTCTTTAACAAGGAAGGCTTCGTTAAGATTGATTCACCAATTTTGACGGGTTCAGCTCCTGAAGGAACGACTGAATTGTTCCACACGGAATACTTCGATACGGATGCTTACATGTCACAAACTGGACAATTGTATGCTGAAGCTGGGGCAATGGCCTTTGGACGTGTCTTCACGTTCGGACCAACTTTCCGTGCTGAAAAGTCAAAGACGCGTCGTCACTTGACTGAGTTCTGGATGATTGAGCCAGAAATGGCTTGGATGCACCAAGAACAATCACTTGAAGTGCAAGAGCGTTACATCGCTTACTTGATTCAAGCTGTTTTGGATCGTAACGAGTACGAATTGGACTTGTTGGGACGTGACAAGGAATTGTTGAAGTCATACACGCAATTGCCATACCCACGTTTCTCATACGATGATGCTATCAAGTTGTTGCAAGAAAACGACTTTGATGTTGAATGGGGTGCTGATTTCGGTTCACCTGAAGAGACGTTCTTGGCAAACCACTTTGCTAAGCCTGTCTTCATCACGAACTTCCCTAAGGAAATCAAGGCCTTCTACATGAAGCGCCACCCAGACCGCGATGATGTCGTTATCTCAGCTGACTTGTTGGCACCTGAGGGATACGGTGAAATCATCGGTGGTTCAGAACGTGATACAGACTACGATTACCTTGAGCAACGTATCAAGGAACAAGGTTTGGACTTGAAGGAATACTCATGGTACTTGGACTTGCGTAAGTATGGATCAGTACCTCACTCAGGATTCGGTCTTGGGTTGGAGCGTGCCGTTACTTGGATTACAGGTGAGGAGCACATCCGTGAGGCAATCCCATTCCCACGTACAATGAACCGTTTGTGGCCATAAGCTAAATACAAACGTTTAAATACCGCTGGAAACCGTTGATATGACTGGTTTCTGGCGGTTTTTCATATCTATTTTTAAATGTCAGAAAGTGTGCAAAAGTATCAAAAAATTTGCGCCAATTTGCGCCAAAATAGGTGTTTTTAAAAATATTTGCGCCATATTTGCGCCAAAAATCAGTCGATTTCACCAAGGATATTAAGCGTCTTTGCTTCTTCGCTTTGTTGCTTGTCACGTAGTAGGTGGGCATATACTTGTTGCGTAATTGTAACGTTTGAATGGCCTAAACGCTTAGATGCATAATTAATGTCGACGCCTTTCGATAGTAAGTAAGAAACGTGCGAGTGACGTAAGCCATGAACGGAAACTATATTTTCAAAACCAAGTTCACGTTCAATTCGTTCAAGCCAGTGGTTATTGATAGTAGCCCAACGGCGGCCATCAAATAATTCATTGGCATCGTTCCATTCAGACTTTGCACTAATAAACGTTTCGTAGTTATCAAAGAAACGATCTGGCATAGCAATAGTGCGAATAGATGATTTTGTTTTTGGCGTGGTTGATTCGCCGGAGCGTTGCTTGGTCTTTGTTACGCTGATATTGTGCGCATCAATATCAACATCATCACGAGTAAGTGCTAATGCTTCACCCGCGCGCAGACCTGACAATGCAATCAAATAAATCATGAATGACGTGTTCCACTTAATTAGCTTGTCGTGAGTTTCGATGTATTTAAGTAGCTGGTTAAACTCATCAACTTGAAGGAATTTTTCATCCGCAGACTTAGAATCAGCGCCTGGTATAATAACGCCATAGGTGGGGTCAGCTGTTATTAAACCATCGTGAAATGCTTGTTCGATTACTTGTTTCATAATCTGGTGACGCTTAAGTACAGATTTACGTTTCTTGTCGCTTGAATAATCGTTCAAGAATGCTTGATACATTTGGCGAGTAATCTGATCCAGTGTTACATTCTTAAAATACACATCAACAACGTATTTGCGAACTGCATGCCATGATTCTTTTGTTGTTTCCTTGAGACCAGCATCGAACCGTAATTGTTGATACTCGTCGAAATAATCGCTGAAAAGGGTAAGCGTGCCTTTTTGAAGTGTTGGCTTGCTATTAGCAACTGAATATTCAGCCGCCCAAGCTTCAGCTTCCCTTTTGGTCTTGAAACCACGCTTACCTTTTTTGCGATATTTTCCGGTTGTGTCTTTGAATGATATTTCAACACGCCAACCGTGTTCGGTTTTATATACTGCCATTAGTTTAAACCTAACCTTTACATAAAAAATTTAGGCAGTTTAAAGACATACCCGGGTCTGGTACAATTAAATACGGAAACAGGGCAGTAATGTTTTGTTTTGTTCGATACGCACACTACTTGTTTGGTCGCAGGGGTGTGCGTATTTTTTGTTATAATAGCTGTTGAAACAAAAAATAATTTGTTTCAAGAATCATAACTACTGGCGCATCTATCTTAATTGATAGGTACGCTTTTATCTATATCAGGTAACCAAGCGAATCAGATAGATTAGTTAAGTGAAGATGATCTCTTCATACTTAGCAAGTATGATCCGTCCTGTTGTTGAATGAATGACAAATCAACTGACTCGTATGAACCGTTTGAAGTCATCTTTGACCAGCTTACATTACGTATAGTGTAGTCACCAGATTGAGTATCGCTTGAAGTCTTTGGATTACCGTACTTAGCCACAATTTCATCGTAGTTGGCACCACCGACACCAGTTAATGAATCACCAACAGTTAAGGCATCAAAGTCAGCCTTAGTCCACTTGAAGTTATCTGCTTCAACGCTATCAAATTTTTTAATAGATGATAGAAATAAAGAACCACCGATAATGGCAAGAATTCCGCCAATCCACCCCAAAAAAGGAATAATAGCAATCGATCCACCAACGATCATTAAAACGCTAGGGGCATTGGAAACTACTGAAGATTTTTTAAACTGTACTACCCCCACAATCCCAAGAACAAAAATAGCTACTTTAAGCATAAAAAATGCTAGGATAGCGAGATTTGCTGCCATCATATTTTGATTCAAAGTGGCTGATACAGTGATGGGCGTAGCGAACAATAGAAAAATTCCACCGCCTAGACCGACAATCCCGTTTACATTAGCTAAACTTTTCAACTTTTTTGAGTCCATAAACAAACATACTCCTTAGCTTTTAACGTCGTTCCTATCTGGACGTACGTATGCCACCTTGACGGGTGGCTTTTTTATGTATCCCACCACAGGGTGGGGTGATTTTAGTAAAAAAACATTGAAATAATAATAATTACAAAAGCTAAAATTATCAGTGCCTTTGTTGAAATAAATTTCCCGTCTGAGTTCTGAGTATGGGAGTATATATCGTTGGGATGCTTAGACTTGTCTACAATGTTTTTTGAAGTGTTATTGATTGTATTGTTGCGTGAAGAATCTTTTACCCATGAAATTCCCGAACCAGGAATAGAAGTAGTAGTTCTACTACCACCGTTTGCTTTTTTTGTATAGCGGAATCCCTTGCCACCCACGCTCCAACCAACACCAGATTTGCTTAAATTGATACGAAATGGTCCAAAATTTTTGCTTTTTCTATACCTAAATACCATAATATCTTCCTTTTTAATTATCTTTACCAAGCAAGCCCGGCTTGAGCAATTTCTGCTTTAGAGGCGAATTGCCCGTTCGGACGATGCCATCTGCCTCGAGCATCCTTCGTATATCCAGAAGTTGAAATAGGCGTTTGAGAATCTGCAACAGTTGCTACTGACGATTGTTGCTGGCTCTGCTCAATACTAGCAGACAGTGAGGCGGCGTATTGTTCAGAAGCCACAGATTCCGATCTAGCAATATTTTCTGATTCTGACACGGAAGCTGCAGCGATACTTTCCGCTGTTGACTTAGAGGAAGCAATGCTTTCTGAGACAGCTTTAGAATCTTCCTCAGCCTTTTCCTTAGAATAAGCTATACGCTCGGACTCAGCCTTTGAAGCGGCTAATTTAGAAGTCTTAGCTTTATCTTTTTTAGCTGATTGTAATTTTGTCGTCTCAACAGCCCTTGTGGTTGTATTGTCGGGAGATTTGGGTATGGTCATACCCAAACCCATGAATAATATTAACAAACTAGAAAACGCGATTCCGATTGTTTTTAACTTGGATCTAGTTTTACGTTCAGAAATACTCCTGTAAAATATCCATGCGCCCAAAATAAGAGTTACCAAACCCCAAATTACCATTACCTTAATTCCTTAGATTAGCTTTTAACGTGATTCCTATCTGCACGTATGTACGCCACCATAACGGGTGGCTTTTTATGTATCCCGCTTGGCGGGTAGGTACGCATATTCACAATTAGATAATCGCAGTGATAAAAGCTGCGAATCCGAATAAAATACCGGGCACATTTGCAATTACGATTGGCATGTCACGGGTATGACCGTCCATCCCAAACAATCCGTGAATAGTCCACAAGATACAATTTAACATAGCTACAAAGGGCTGTATTGGATCACCTGCGTGACCAGATAGATTATCCACGATTTGTGGGATATATGAAACGTACATCAGTACAGACATCACACTAGCGATGCGAGCAATAAGAAGTAGTGATTTTTTATCTTCCATGTTATATTTTCTCCCTAATTTTATCTTCTAAGTAGTTGTGTCGTTGTATTGTGCTATAAAAAAAGGTAACCCTTAAGAGTTACCGTACAGGGTTGGCGTAGGTGCGCCCTAGTCGCTTTCGATAACTTAATGCTACAAATATGGCGTCTTTTATGTAAAGTGAAATTATTTAGGTAGATTATCCACCGCGTATTGAGCCTCTTCGGGTGTAAATTTATCGCCAGCCTGCGAGATTAGTTGATCATAGATGGCATCTGTGGACATCGCCATCGTCTTTTGATATGTCTTAGCAGACTCCAGAGCATTGTTATTATAATCTGCCTTTAGATTATCCACGGCATACTGCGCATCTTCTGGAGAGAATTTATCTCCAGCTTGTGCGGTTAGTTGGTCATAGATAGCAGTTTTTGACATGTGCATCATTCTTGAGTAAGTTTCTGCACTACGCAAAGCATTTTTTTGATTTTGTGTCGTTGTATCTTGCTGGCTGCTTGATGAAACACTAGATGATGAAGAGCTATATACAGAAGAGCTATCAGAACTCTTAGCAGCAGTCTTACTACTTGTATTGGTATTTGAACTACCGCCAGCACCTGCAATAGCAATCAACACAACAACTAGTACCCAAAACCATACCTTTTTATAGAAGGGTTTCTTTGTCTTTTCCATGAAATATACTCCTTAAGCTTTTAACGTGGTTCCTATCTGCACGTATGTATGCCACCTTAACGGGGGGCTTTTTTGTATCCCCGCTAACCATGCGGGGTACGTGTTTTTTTATTTTATTGAACCTGATACGTCTTTGTTCCAATTACCTTAAAGTCATAATTTGAAAATTCAACTTCAACATTATTAGTGTTTTGTAAATCAAATGGCACAGCGACTTGTGTGGTTTTGCTAGGTAATAAATCGTTGTTCAAAGCGTCTAATTCAGATTGAATAGGGCTATTACCGTTTTCATCTAAAGCGACCGTACCGGGATTTAGTTCAACTCGGGATGTATCGTTTTTTTGAAATGCGTGTAATACCATGTAGATATTCGACGGATCCATGTTCTTTTTTGCGTTATTTGTTACGTCCATGTGAAGAACCAATGTTTTTGACCCATCTTCTGCAGCACTATCCATTAATTCGGATTTGGTAATTTTGTATGTCATATTACCAGCGTCAAAAATGTTGCCTTTTAAAGTCCACTTTCTATCTGAAGGGTCATCAGATTTATTAGTAAAAACTTTTTCAGCAGTTCCTGATTTTTTAGATGAATTTTCGCTTGAAATTTTAGTATTAAAGGTATCATTAAATGATTTTTCAAATGCCGATTGTGTCATTAGTACAATACCAAAGGCAACAGCAGAAAAAATGATACCTAACACAGCCATAAGCTCTTTATGTTTACGATTTATAATTAAGGTGACAATCCCCAGTATCAAACCAATGATAGCTATAACCGCTGACATGTTGTTAATAAATGGGATCCAAGAAAAAACTAATGCAACTACACCCAAAACAATTGAAATAATGCCTAAAACCCGATTTTCTTGTGGCTTATCCATAAGAAACATACTCCTTAAACAGCTTTTAACGTCAATCCTTTTTGGACGTATGTTGATCAATCACAATCGACTATTAAAAAGAACTTCCTGTTTAGGAAGATAGTTCCTTTTTAGTTTTCTGATTCAACGCTATCAAATTTTTTTATAGATGATAGAAATAAAGAACCACCGATAATGGCAAGGATTCCGCCAATCCACTCCAACAAGGGAATAATAGCAATTGATCCACCAACCATCATTAAAACGCTAGGTGAATTGGAAACTACTGAAGATTTTTTAAACTTTACTACTCCCACAATCCCAAGAACAAAAATAGCTACTTTAATCATGAAAAATGCTGAGACAGCGAGATTTGCTGCCATCATACTTTGGTTCAAAGTGGCTGATACAGTGATGGGCGTAGCGAACAA
>ERZ772879.501-NODE-501-length-30903-cov-7.369230_pt1 | contig 30903 bp, 29 predicted proteins | sample MGYA00580582_ERZ772879 | MGnify/ENA primary metagenome ERZ772879 (study PRJEB29015, sample SAMEA2737682) | human gut metagenome | biome: human gut; feature: human-associated habitat; material: faeces | place: China | collected 2012 ... | reverse complement strand
TGTAACACAATATAAACCAGTTCGATAATCCCTCATTCCTTTAGATAACTATAACGACAACAAACGCCACAGGCCGAAAGGTTTGTGGCGTTTGTCGTTTCTTTTTTCAGCAAAATTTAATGCTTGTTTAAAAGTTATATGCTATAATAAATTATCAACAAAACCCTTATATAGCTTATCATTTTCTCTCATTTCCCAAAAAGAATGTTTCAAAGAAAGCAGTGGTTACTATGAAAGGAAAATATCTTTTTACAAGTTTCATTATGATTTCACTTATCATGATAGTCTCAGCCTCTTGCGGCAGTTCCAAAACTGACAAAACCTCACAGGAAACACCGGTAAACTACACCGGTGAAAATATCAATCAGCTTCTGACCTATACCGTTCCAGATGGATACCATATCGATACAGAGAATTGTACAGATAAAAACGAAGCTTCATACACAATTATTTTATCCTCTGATGACTTAGATGAAGAAGTATTTACTCTTGAGATTATCTCTTATAAAAAGCAAGGTGTAGCAATCACTGACGATTGCGACATTGATATGGACTACCTGTTAAATGTTTCCAAGGATTCTGTGATTAAAAAGATAACCTTAAACGACACATTTACAGTAGATGGGCATACCTGCAATGAAGTTACAGAGTACTGGCCATATGATCCGGATGAAGAATTCATTTCTTCATCCCAGAATCCTGTATCATATCTTTTACATGCTCTCGGATTCAAAAAGGAGCAAAAAACGATTGCATTTGAACAGGCATATATTCAAAATGGTGATTATATTATCGGAGTAGGCGTCCGAAGTTTCAATGCAGTGCAAGATATTGAAAATGATGTATTAAAAAAAGATTTGTATAAAATACTGAATTCCATAAAATTTTCAGGCAACCTATAACAAATCATCCTGAATATCTTCCTCAAGCATCCGTATCCCCGCAACACTGGTCACCGGCAGCGAGAACACAATCGTACGTTCTTTGCTGTCGAGACCGGCCTGCTCCATGATTGCTTTCATGATCTGATTCTTCTCTCTGCTCTTCGTTACGATCAGAATGACTTCTTTTTCTTCCACCAGTGACACCCCGAGATATTTCTTTGCAAGCTCCATCCCAGTTCCTTTTGCATGGATCACAGTCCCTCCGCCGGCTTTTGCTGCTCTTGCCGCATCCATGACTGTATCGATATATCCCTGATTCGCGATTGCTACCAGAAGTTCATAGTCTGTATCTTTCATCGCTGTCTCCTCCTCTTTTTCAAATTCCTGTTCATTTACAAGAAACTGCAGTGTCTTTCTTCCGCCCACGCTGCTAAGCGGCACAATGAACGATACCCCTGTCCCCGGTACATCGATCAGCATCTTCGTGATCAGTCCCCGGCGCAGCTTTTTCCACGTCTCTCCTGTAACGATTGCAAGAAATAACAACTTTTCCGATTCTTCCAGGCCGAAATAATCCAGCACTTCACTCTGTGCCGTCCCCCTTCCGATCGTTTCCAGAAATACAGGAAGTCCGTACTCTTTAAAAAATGTTCGGAAATCTTTTCGTTTGTTTCTGTTCGTGATGGTCACCATCATATATACCTTACTCATAAATTCTCCCTTACAGCTCTATAATATCCGCATCCCCATATGCCTCCAATGGCAGTACTTTGACCGGCTCTGCGAGCATCTCGTCTTTATCCTTCTTACGCTCCTGATACTGATACACCACACCCAGGATCTGTATCGTGATAAGCGGTGTCATTGCTACCATTGCCACGACTCCGAATGCATCGGTTACTACATTTCCGCCAACGGCTTCACAGGCTCCCTGTGCAAACGGAAGTAAGAAAGTTGCCGTCATCGGTCCGGATGCAACACCGCCGGAGTCAAATGCGATTGCCGTAAATATCTTCGGCACGAATAACGTCAAAATTAGTGCCAGTGCATACCCCGGTACCAGAAACCACAGGATCGAGATACCTGTCAGCACACGTATCATCGCCAATCCAAGGGAAAATGCAACGCCAAGCGACAGACTATATCCCATTGCTTTTCCCGGTATTGCTCCGGATGTCAGCTCTTCTACCTGCTCCATCAGCACATATACCGCCGGCTCTGCCTTTACGATAAAGTAACCGATCAACATACCGATTGGAATGATCACCCAGCGGTAAGGAAGCCCGGCGATCACCTGTCCCAAATAATTACCTACCGGCATAAATCCTACATTTACTCCTGTCAGGAATAATACCAGTCCAATGTATGTATACAGGATACCGACTAAAATCTTGATCAGCGTTTTCTTTTTCAGTTTCAGGGACACCACCTGAAAGAATGCGAAGAACAGAATGATCGGGAGCAGTGAGCCACCGATTTCTTTCATATAATGCGGGATTCCTGACTCGAATAATTTCCACAATGCTACAGATGTCTCTGCATCTGGTATCACAGTCTCGGAATAGCTGCCGCCCTGTGGATGATAGATAATCCCAAGAAGCAGTACCGCAAGCACCGGACCGATGGAGCACAATGATACCAGACCAAAGCTGTCCGTCTCCGCGTATTTATCACTACGCACCGCAGAGAATCCGATTCCCAGTGCCATGATAAACGGTACCGTCATCGGTCCGGTCGTCACGCCGCCCGAATCAAATGCAATCGCCAGAAAGTCCTTCGATACAAAAAATGTCAGGATAAACACTACCGGATAAAAGATCAACAGCATATAGGACAGCGGTTTGGAAAATAACATACGCAGTACAGCAGCCACCAGAAAGATTCCGACTCCTACGGCAACTGCCAGAATCAGCGTCATATTCGACATTGACGGTACCTGCCCTGCCAGCACCTGCAGATCCGGTTCCGATATCGTAATGATGAAGCCAAGTATGAAACACAATCCAATAATCACGGGAAGTTGCTTCGACTGTGCAATCCGAGTTCCGATCCGTTCTCCCATAGGCGTCATCGACATCTCCGCCCCCAGTGTGAAGAACATCATTCCCACCACCAGAAGGATCGCTCCAATAATAAAAGCCATCAGAATGCCCGGCGGCACCGGTGCGATCGTAAAGCTTAATATCAATACGATCGCGATGATCGGTACCACCGCTTCCAATGACTCTTTTAATTTCTCTGATAATTTTGTCCGATATAAATTCAATAAATATTCATGCCTTTCTGTGTTAATTATTCTACAATTTTCTGACTATTCAATATATTCTTTATATTATCACAGAATTCCAATCCTATCTATTTTTCTACTGTTAAGATCTTGCTAAGAACGCTTACTCTGTAACCATATCCTTAGCAAATAATGCAGCTCCCAGTGCTCCACAAAGCTGTGCCTTATCGCTGATCACCAGTGTCGTTCCAAGCTTCTCTTCCAGTGTCTTCACCAGTCCTTGGTTCTTTGACACTCCTCCGGTCATCATATAGCGTTCCTCGCCGCCGACACGTTTTGCCAGTGCTGCTGTCTTGGACGCAACAGCCTTATTCAGTCCATGTACGATATCATCGGTTGCCTTATTCTGTGCGATCAGTGATACCACTTCCGATTCCGCAAATACGGTACACATGCTGGAGATTGTAATATCTTCCTTATATGACAGACCTGCCTTTCCCATATCATCCAGGCTCATTTCCATCGTTCTTGCCATCATTTCCAGGAATCTTCCTGTTCCTGCAGCACATTTATCATTCATAACGAAATTGGCTACAGCCCCGTTCTCATCCAGGCGGATGACCTTGCTGTCCTGACCTCCGATATCTATAACAGTACGGACTTCCGGGTTCAGGAAATGTGCCCCTCTTGCATGACAGGTAATCTCTGTAATACTCTTATCTCCATCAGAAATGGCCGTTCTTCCGTATCCGGTTGTAACCATTGCATCGATGTCTTCTCTCTGAAGTCCCGCATCCTTCAGTGCTTCTTCCAGTGCACGCTCTGCTCCGATTGCTGCTCCCGCACCTGTCGGCAGGATGATACCTGTCACGATATTTTGGTCTTTATCAAGAATTACTACATCTGTACTTGTTGATCCGCTGTCTATTCCGGCAAAATATCCTTTTCCCATCTTCAGTTCCTTCCCTTCCAGTTGTTCCATATTCATGCTCTCTGCAAATGCTTCTAATCTTGTCAGAAGCTGCCCGCTGCTCTGCACCGTATAATCCGATTCGATCTTCAGAAGCGGCACGGTCACATTCTGCTTGATCTGTGCATATTCAAAACTGTAAAAATCGCAGAATTTCACAGTATGATAAATGATTCCTTTTAATCCGGGATCGTTATATAATCTCTTTCTTCCGCTGTAATCCATCATTCGCATACATGGAATTTGTCCGAGAAGTTCTTTCGCATACCATGCCATCAGCTCATCGAATTCCAGATCTTTTGGCGGCTCTGCCTCGCCCACCGAACGGTTATTGACACAGGTATCATTTTCCACCGGATATGGCATACTTTTCTGTACCATATCAAAAAGTTCATTTCCCATACGTGCACCCAGCACACTGATATGCGGCTTTACGATGCGTTCCGGCTTCTTGAATGCCTGCCGGAACTTCTCTTCATCAAATCTGGTACCTTTATATTCTCCATATGCTTTCGCAAGACCTTTTAACTGCACTGCTGTACGTTCCCTGCTGCATTCTGCATCACAGTGAAGTACATCAATCATATATAAGAAATCCAGTTTCCCGCTGTCTTCCAGAATATCATACACACTCCGAATCGTGTCACAGCAGTTGACCAACACCAGTTCCTTTACTTTTCCACTCATAACAGCTTCCAGAAGGGCCTTGCCGAATCCACAGATATTCGGATGCGCTATCTGATCCGCATGGTCAAAGCCCTGCGGCATCTCATTCAGGTTCTGACATTCCCCGCCGAACGCTTCTAAGAGTTCGATTGGGGTATATTTACAGACATAATATGTTTTATTCATCGTGCGATTCCTCCTGTCTGTCCGTATTTTCATCCGTTTCTGTATTCAGCATCTCTAAGAATGCCCCGAGTCTGGTAGATGTCTGCCCTTCTCCGCCATGACTTCTGTCGCATCCATCGCCGTCCAGGATCAGAAGCGGGATTCCCTGTTCTTCGAATTTGCGCTTGGCAAGCTGTGCTGCTCCAAGGGTATGCTTACATCCCCAGTGTCCGAACCAAACAGCACCGTCTGCTCCTGTCTCCTTTGCATGACGGATTCCTGCTTCGATTCTTCTGATCGCGCTTCCATTTAATGCATGATATACCATACGTCTCGCCATTGCCTCATAAGGCTTCTCCGGATCAAAATCCGGCTCACAGACGTGACTCAGTTCACAGCCGACAATCTGTGCTTTTTCCTGAAAGCATAGCTCGTTCTTCACCGCATCAGACCAGAATGGGATCGTATGCATCCAGTAGATTTTCTTTCCTTTTTTTGCAGGAGCATTCTTTACGTCTTTCAAAAGGCGATCCACATAATCCTCTTCTTCTTTTGTGCCAAGCAAAAGATTGTTGGTCATTCCCACATAAAGAGGCGTAACCAGATCTGCCGGAACATATTTATCTGCACTTTCTTTCTCATACTGTGCAAACTTCTCCAGTGTCCGTTTACTTCTTCTCAGCCGTTCTGTTAATGCCTCATCTGTAATCTTTTTACCCGTACATTCTTCTATAAACTCTTTCAGCTTCCGAAGCTGGTCTGACACATACTGTACATTGTCCTCATTCTGCTGCATCGGGACATCAATTGCAAAGATTGGCACTTCATACATTTTCGCCAACTTTTTAAACGTCAGAAGGTTTGCATCACAGGTCAGGTTCGTGTACACAATGCACTTTGGTTTCGGAAGCACTTTCTTCTGTGCCGCCCCGATAAATGTCTTATGATAACTGCAAAGTGTCTCAGAAATTCCTGTATTTTCTGCCTGCTGTAAAAATGCTCTTTCTGCCTTTGATGCAGAAAGATAACAGGAAAATCCTTCCACATTATACGGATGGATTCCTGCCTCCTGCAACAGTTCGCAAGGAGTAAAGATGCTGACTATTGCACTTTCCTGTGGTTTTTCCAAAGGCATAAGCATCGTATCCATCATAAGTCTTGCCAGATACCGGTCTGCCGGCATCAGTCTTTTGTCCGGGGCAAACCGGAACTTCAGATTCTGTGCCTTCCATCCGGTCTTTAAAAGCCATCTGGCTCTGTCCGGATCCTCATTACTCCATTTTTCTATATAATTTCCATATGTTTCTATGATCTTCATGTTCTCATCCTCGTCTTACCCTGTTGTCTGTTTCCATTTTTCTTCCTTATTCAAGTAAAAAAAACATTTAACATCATACTCTTCTTTTTTATAAAATGCAAATATACAGCAGCAATTTTCCGCAAATCTGCTGCTGTATATAGATATCAACGTATACTACCTTGTATTTTTTTGTTTTCTTTTTTCCCGTACAAGAACTAACAAGAATCCGGCTATTCCGATCAAAGACAGGATTTTTCCTGTTGTTGTACCCGGTGCATGATAGATGATCTTCAATTCATGGTTACCACTTTCAATCTTACACCCCAGAAATGCCGTATTTACTTTTTGTATCTCTGTTTCTTTTCCATCAATATAAATCTTAAAATGTTTATCATAAGGGATGGACGTAATAAACCATCCATCTTTCTTTACACGAATTGTCCCCTGGATCACGTTATCTTCTGTCTGCTTTTTGTCCACCTGGATTTCTGACTGATACAACAATTCTGACCGTTCCGGCAGACTGCCGAGATATGCCTGTACATGCCTTAATCGATATTTTCCTTTGCCAAATGTCACAGAAATATTATCTTCTCCATCCTTTAACGGCACTGCATAGGTAAATATCTTATTTTCATTATAATATACATGATCTTTCGCGCTTAGTTTGTTACGGATTCCGTTGATCCAGACTGCCACGTCCTTATTCGGATGTGCGTTGTCCACCCGGAATCTTAAAAAAAGAATCTGTTTCTGCCCCTCTTGCTGTATTGTTTTCTGCTCCGCTCCACCTGTAGTTCTATTATTAGCCATTTTCAGACTAACCGGCTCATAGGCTGTCATTATGTTCTGATCTGAAGATTCCGTATGTTCTCCAACAACCGCATATTCCAGAAATGCCGTCTGATTATATGGAAATGCAAGTTTCTTATATTCCTCTTCCGTCATCACACGATCTGTTGCATACATGACCGGTGCTGCATCTTTATTCTGATATATACCGGTTGTGCCGCATTTCTTAACCAGAGTATATCCTGGCACATCCGAATCTGATACGATATACCGCACTCCCATCATCCGTTGAAATACCGGATTTTTCGAAACAGACTGCATCATCCCATTGCGGAACGGTTCTTCCAGTCCGAATGTCTTCTGACGGAATGTCTGATAGTCCGGATTGTATGCAGATGAATAGATGGAAGTAATATTCTGATCCACATCCCAGATCCGGTTTAAATCTGCTGCATTTTCATCATCACTTCCCATCTGTTCTGTACGGTAATATCCATCATCATCTTTCAATGCTTCTTTTACGGCCTGTCTATTCTGTTCTTCCACAACATCCCGGTACAGTTTGCGGCTGACATACCTGTCCGGCTTCATCTGATAAAAAGTGTTCATCGTGACCGCCAGACATATCACCGACGGCAGAGCCAGCATCAGAATCTCTTTCGTCTCTTTGTGGTATCTCTTCAGCGCACAATACAGCACGTAACAGATCAGAAACAGAATACTTTCTGCAAGCAAGACTTTCCATATACTTTCCCCTATGCCTTTTGAAACAAACTGATTTCTTGCCATATAAACGAATATCGTTGTGATGATATATGGAATCATTCCTGCAATAAAAGACAGTTCTCTTTTTCTGCACTTTTCCAGATAAATGGAAATCAGATAACAAAGCAATGGCAGAAACGGAATAAAGACTTTATCCCTGATATATAGTCCGCCATTCAATAAGTAAGCAAATACCGGAATCACAAGTACGATCACACATCCATATGTGAGTACCTTTTCATATACTTTCCGATACAACAATCCCGTGAGCAGAACTGTGATCACCAGTGTCGTAAGTCCGATTCCATAGATACTATAAGCAAATCGTTCTACTGTGATCTGCGGAATAAAAAAGGAAGCAAACGATGTGTTCTGCTCTTTACTTCTCCCACCCGTCAATGCGAGTGCCGTCGGTACCAGAAAGAAACCACTCATGAGTACTGCCAGAATCATCGAACGCACGAAACACAATCCGTCCCGCAAAAAGCTGCGAACTGTGACCCTGTTTTCTTCTCTTTGTTCAAAATAGCGGTGCAGTCCATAAAGAACCAATGACAGCATTCCGCCAATACTGAAATAAAAACTGGTCATGATCATCAGAAATACACTAACTGTAAAAAGACCACTTTTTTCTTGCTCAAAATACCGGTCTACACCTATGAGTGCCAGACATAAGAACGGCATATAATCCACAAACATGATCTGCCCGCTGTACTGACCGATCATCGGTCCTGCCAGCAGGAACATCAGTGACAGGATAAAAGCAGTGCCTGCATCCGTCTTTCTGCTTTTCAGCCAGTAATAAAACAGCAGTACCGAAGCAGTCAGACCTGTTATGCTGACCGCCATGATATAATCCGACATTTTCACAAACGGAAGCAGATATGACGGCAGAATCAACGGACTATATAGTCCGTAATAAGCAAAATGATAAATATTCTGGCCGCCGCCCAGATTCGCCGCAAATTCGGGAAATAACTTTCCGGTTGCATAAAACTGCTGCCGGAAATAATCCGGCAGCACACTATGCTGACTGAGCCAGTCTACCTTTGCTCCAAAGATTCCATATCTGCCCACAAACATCCGGCAAAAAAAGAGTGTTAAGCCTGTAAGCAGCAGGTAAGGAATGTATCTCTTAACCTTGTCCATAACTCTTCCTCCGCAGATTTTGTGATAATGGCATCATCATGATCCGCTGTTCTTCTTTACTGGAATCCTTTAACAGGTATACAGGCCGGTTCTTTACTTCCAGGTATGTCTTGGCAAGATACTGTCCCAGAATTCCGGTACACAGAAGCTGTACACCACCCACGCCAAACAAGATACAAACCATCGATGGCCATCCGGCCACCGGATCTCCCCAGATTAATGTACGGACTACGATCGCAACAATCATCAGGAATGATAATCCGCAGAACAAAACTCCCATATACGCTGCAATCGACAGCGGAACTACAGAAAATCCCGTGATTCCCTCCAACGAGTAAATGAATAATTTCTTTACATTCCATTTTGTTTCTCCGGCAGATCTTTCGATATTCTCATATTCCAGCCATTTGGTGCGGAATCCTACCCACCCGAAGATTCCTTTGGAAAAGCGGTTATATTCACTCATTTCCAGCACTGCATCTATCATCTTACGGTTCATCAGGCGGTAATCTCTGGCACCGCTTACAATCTCTGTCTTGGAAATCTTATTGATCACGTTGTAAAACTCTTTAGATAAGAATGAACGGATCTTTGGTTCACCCATTCTTGTTGAACGTCTGGTTGCCACGCTGTCATATGCTTCTTCTTTTAAAATTCTGTACATATCAGGCAGCAGCGACGGCGGATCCTGCAGATCTACATCCATGATTGCTGCATAATCACCGCTTGCGTTTTGAAGTCCCGCATAGATCGCAGCTTCTTTCCCAAAGTTTCTGGAAAAGGAAAGATACTGACATCTTCCGTCCTTTCTGTGTAAGTCTTTCATAATCTCATATGTTCTATCGGATGACCCGTCATCTACAAATAGCAGTTCAAAACTGGTCTGTTTTTTCATGCTGTCCATGACTTTTTTCATTTCTGCATAATAAATTGGCAATGCTTCTTCTTCATTGAAGCACGGGATGATAATACTGATCTTGTCCATAACAATAAGCCTCCTCATCTTTTTCTTGATGCTATTGTAGGCTTCGTTTCTTAAAGACATACGCAAATAATTCTTAAGATTTCTTAAAAACTTCTGTTATTTTTTAAAATATAAGTTCTATCTTCGTACCTTCACCCAGTTTACTGTCCACATGGATCTTCGCCCCATGAAGCATTGCTCCATGCTTTACGATAGACAGTCCAAGACCTGTTCCACCTGTTTCTTTAGAATGGCTTTTGTCTACACGATAAAAACGTTCAAAGATACGGTCCGTCTCATTCTCCGGGATTCCGATTCCGGTATCCGTAACGCAGACCTTCTTTCCCTGCAGGGTATTGCCTACCCAGACGATTAATTTTCCGCCTTCTTTGTTATACTTGATCGCATTTTCACAGATATTGTAAATCATCTCATCCAGGATCTGACGGATACCCACATACTCTACCGGTTCTCCCGTCACCTCTACATGCACTTTCCGCTTCGCTGCCTGTGGTGAAAGTCTGGTCAGAATCTCCCTCGTCAGCTTATAGAGATCTACTTCTTCTTTTTCCAGCTGCACATTGCCCTCATCCAGTTTTGATAACTTGATGATATCTTCTACCAAAGTGATCAGACGTCTTGCTTCATTATAGATTCTTTCCGCAAAACCTTTCATATCTTCCGGCTTTACCAGTCCGCTTTTCATGATTTCTGCGTAACCTGAAATTGACGTAAGCGGTGTCTTCAGCTCGTGAGATACATTTGCCGAGAATTCTTTTCTCATATTGGCAACTGCATCTTTTTCTTTATTCTGCTTGTCGATACTCTGTAAAAGAGGTGTTAATTCTTCGTACACGTCATTCTCCAATGGATTCTCAAGATCCAGTCTGTTGATCGGGCGGATCAGTCTCGTTATCTGCCATTTTACAAGGATTCCCGCAAATGCCAGCATGATCAATGCGATCAGCCCCATCGCCGGGAATACCTTCATTGCTGTCCGTAATGCAGTATCTACCGTCTTTGATACTCGCAGGATATCTCCATTTTCCAATTTCACTGCATAATAGAACATCTCTTTATTCAATGTATTCGATTCACGGATATCCTGACCACTTCCGTTTTTCAGCGCAGCTTTTACTTCCGGCCGGTTCTTGTGATTCTGAAGGGTTACATCATCTTCTTTTGAGTCATATTTCACCTTACCATCCGGATCGATCAGGGTAATTCTTGTGTCCGCATGCACGTTATCCATCGTCTTCAGATAAGACTCCCCGGAAGTGTCGAGTGCTACGTTAATATAGTCCGCTTCCTGTCTTACCTCTCCTTCCATGATATGGATCGTCTGGCGATATACAACCAGCGTGGTGATCGCATAAGCTATGAGCATCGTCAGGGTAATGACAAGAATCATGCTGCTTTGGATCTTTTTTCTCATACTTTGTTTCATATTATTACCTGCTCATACGGTATCCGACTCCGCGGACCGTCTCAATCTGTTCGCCTGCATCTCCAAGCTTCTGTCTTAAAGTTCTGACATGCACATCCACGGTTCTCGTCTCCCCATCGAAATCATATCCCCAGATATCTTCCAGAAGCTGGTCTCTGGTAAGGACAATATTCGAATTCTTCATCAGGCGTTTCAATAATTCATACTCTTTCAGTGTCAGGTTCACCACTTCTCCGTGAACGGTCACTTCATGCTTCTTCGGATCCAGCCGGATCTCTCCGATCTCAAATGCATCCTCTCCGGATATGCTTCCATTTGCGCTGCGTCTTAATACAGCCTTGATACGTGAGATCAACTCCATCATGCCAAATGGTTTTGTAACATAATCATCCGCACCGGCATCCAATCCTTTTACCTTATCGTATTCTGCTCCCTTGGCTGTAACCATGATGACCGGAATCTCTCTCGTTTTCTTAGATGCTTTTAACTTACTCAAAAGCTCCATTCCGTCTTCTCCCGGCAGCATAATATCAAGCAAAACAAGCTCTGGCGTCTCTAATGCCAGAGCTTCAAGGAATGAACTTCCATCTTCGAATCCGCGCGCCTGAAACCCTGTGCTCTCCAGGGTATACACCACCAGTTCCCGTATGTTACTGTCATCTTCTACACAAAAAATCATTCCTCTTTCTCCTTCTTTATACTACAGAAGCCTTGTGGATTCCTGTGATAGAGAATTCCACCCACTCTGCGATATTTGTTGCATGGTCTGCGATACGTTCCAGATATTTTGCAACCATGATCAGATCAATCGCCTCTCCCCCCTGCTCTCCTTTATTTTCCGCAATAAAGTCGATCAGTGTTGTCTTCACTTCTTCAAAAAGTTCATCCACGATATCATCATCTTTTATAACTTTTCTGGAAAGTTCAAGGTCTTTTTCCACATATGCATTGACGCTGTCACGCACCATCTTTCCGGCCGCTTCTGACATTTTGATGATCTTTGGAATGTCCTGTGCTTCCGACTTCTCCTCTGTAATGATGATCTCTGCAATATCCGAAGCCTGATCGCCGATACGTTCCATATCTGTGATCATTTTCAATGCCGCTGAAATCTGTCTCAAATCTCTTGCCACAGGCTGCTGCTGGAGAAGCAGTTTCAAACAAAGTCTTTCAATATCTGCCTCTGCCTGATCGATCTCTTCATCTGCCTCGATCACCTTCTGTGCCTGTTCCATACTTCCTTCTTTTAATGCTGTTGTTGCTTTTCCGATTGCAACTTCACATAATTCACCCATACGTGTAAGCTGCTCATTAAGTAACTCCAGCTGCTGATCAAACCGATTACGCATATCCTAGCCAAACCTCCCTGTGATATAATCTTCCGTTCTCTTATCTGCCGGAATCGAAAATAATTTTTCTGTTTCATTATATTCAATGACTTCTCCCAACAGGAAGAATGCCGTATTATCAGACACACGTACCGCCTGCTGCATATTATGTGTTACCATAACGATAGTATAATCTTTTTTCAATTCCATCGCAAGGTCTTCTATCTTAGATGTCGAGATAGGATCCAGTGCCGATGTCGGTTCATCCATAAGGAGCACTTCCGGCTGCACCGCCAGTGCTCTTGCAATACAAAGTCTCTGCTGCTGGCCGCCTGACATTCCAAGTGCGCTGGTCTTTAATCTGTCCTTGCATTCATTCCAGATTGCCGCATCTCTTAAAGATTTTTCTACCAGATCATCCAATTTTGCTTTTGAACGTATTCCATGGGTTCTTGGTCCATAAGCAATATTATCATAGATACTCATTGGAAACGGATTCGGTTTCTGGAACACCATTCCAACTCTCTTTCTTAATAAATTTACATCGATATCACGGAAAATATCCTTGCCATCCAGAAGAATCTCTCCGTCAATCTTACATCCCTCTACCAGATCATTCATACGGTTGATTGATTTTAATAATGTAGACTTTCCACATCCGGATGGACCGATGAATGCTGTGATCTTATTCGCTTCTATCTCAAGATTCACATTTTTCAGAGCATGGAAATCACCGTAATGAAGTTCCATGTTCTTGATACTTATTTTACTCATGTATGATTCCTTCCTGTTTTTTTCTGATTTATCTCTGTACAGCTGCTATGCTTTTGTAATCCGTTTGGCGATCATGCCCGACAGGGTATTGATCACAACTACCAGAACCAGCAGTACTACAGCCGTCGCATAAGCCTGATTCATATAAAGGCCTTCACTTGACAGATTATACATGTGCACTGCCAGGGTTCTTCCTGAACTCAATACATTCTTCGGCACCTTTGCAACAGTACCTGCTGTATAGATCAATGCTGCTGTCTCTCCGACGATTCGTCCGATCGCCAGGATCACACCTGCAAGGATTCCAGGTATTGCCGATGGAAGTACGATCCGAAATACTGTACGTAATTTTCCTGCTCCCAGTCCGAAACTTCCTTCTCTGTAAGAATCCGGTACGGATTTCAATGCTTCTTCTGTACTTCTCATGATCAGCGGTAATACCATGATCGCAAGAGTAAACGCTCCTGCCAGAATCGAAAATCCCCATTTACAGGTATTTACAAAGAACAGCATACCAAACAGTCCATATACGATAGACGGAATTCCCTGAAGCGTCTCTGTTGTAAGTCTGATCACTTCTACAAATTTATTCCCACGTTTTGCATATTCCACAAGGAAGATCGCTGCGAAGATCCCAAATGGAACTGCGATCAGAAGTGATAACAGGGTCATGATCACTGTGTTGATCAATGCCGGCATCAGCGAGGCATTTTCCGATGTATAATGAAGTGAGAAAATGGATGGTTTCAAATACGGAACACCATGCGCCAGCACATATACGATCAGAAATATAAGTACTGCAAATGTCATAATTGCAGAAAGCATGACAAGAAGCATTACGATCAGTGATCCAGGAGTTCTGGTATATGCTTTTAACTTATCTTTCCATGTTACTTCATTACTACTCATAATTCTTCCCCCTCTTCAAAAGTGCTACACAGAAGTTCAGAAGAAGGATAAATACGAAGAGAACTACGCCGGTTGCAATCAGTGCTTCTCTGTGAAGTCCGGATGCATATCCCATCTCAATTACGATATTTGCTGTCAGTGTTCTGACTCCTCTGAAGATTCCTTCCGGCATTCTCGGCTGATTACCAGCCACCATGATCACTGCCATCGTCTCTCCGATCGCACGCCCGATTCCAAGAACAATAGCTGCCACTACTCCGGATTTGGCTGCCGGTAAAACAACAGTAAAGATTGCTCTTTCATGTGTTCCGCCAAGTGCTACCGCACCTTCATAGTACTGTGTAGGAACTGCTCTAAGCGCAGATTCCGTAAGTCCGATGATCGTTGGTAAGATCATCATTCCCAGAAGAATGGATGCTGTGATCATACTGCTTCCGTTTCCACCCTGATGAAGTGTTCTTCCGATTTCTCTTACCCACGGTACGAGAACTACAAGACCGAAAAATCCATAGACAACGGATGGGATTCCTGCCAGAAGTTCTGTTGCCATCTTCAGTGGTTTATAGATTACTTTCGGACAGTAGAATGCCATGAATACTGCTGTCAGGATTCCAATCGGTACACCGATGATAATTGCGCCGGCCGTTACATACAGACTTCCAATGATCATCGGAAAGATTCCGTATATGTCATTCTTTGGTTTCCATAATTCACCGGTCAGGAATTCCCCGAATCCGATTTTACTCATTGCAGGAATTCCATTTGCAAACAAGAAAATACAAATGAGTGCAACCGCCAGTACTGAAGCACAGGCGGCAACTGCAAACACTCCCTGCATGAATTTCTCTGTCCATGCTTTTGATTTCATATTATTTCACTACCTCATCCCATGTGGTTGCATCACCAGTGTAAATTGTCTTTACCTGATCACTACTGAGTTCATCTGTTGTATTGTTTTTATTTACAATAACTGCAATACCGTCTGTAGCAATTACCTGGCTGTCCAGTTTATCTTTTTCTTCATCCTGTAATTCACGTGATGCCATTCCGATATCATAACTTCCATCGATTGCTGATGTCATACCTGTTGTAGAGTCTGTAGTCTGAAGCTCAATCTCTGCTCCTGTATTGACTTTCTTATATGCCTCGATCAGTTTTTCCATAACCGGTGATACGGAAGAGGATCCGCCGACAACTGCTTTTCCGGATGGCTTGCTTCCCGCATAAGCTTCTGCTGAATCGTCTCCGATATATCCGTTGTCTGAAATTACCTGCTGTCCTTCTTTACTCATGATATAAGCAATGAAGTCTTTTACCACTTCGTTATCTGCACCTTTCTTTGTTGCAATGTTAAATGGTCTGCAAATTTTATATTTTCCATCTTTGATGTTCTGCTCTGTAGCTTCTTCTCCGTCAATCTTTAAAGCTTTTACTGTATCATTTAATGATCCGAGTGATACATAACCGATTGCATAATCATCTCCGGCTACTGTTGTAAGCATTACGGATGTGCTGTTTGTGATCTGTGCATCATCTGTTGTCATATCAACTTTTTCACCGTCTTTCTTTTCTTCAATCCCGAAAAGTTCGATGAACGCTCCTCTTGTTCCTGAGCCATCTTCTCTTGAAACAATTGTGATATCATTTGAAGAATCCCAGTCGCTTTCACTCTTGCTGCTCTTGTCATCTGAGGAAGCACTGTCGGAGCTTCCACATCCGACTGCAAGTCCTGCTGTCATTGTTGCTACTGATAAAATTGCAATAAACTTTTTCAACTTCATAATCATACTCTCCTTAGATTCTCATCTTTTTTCATTCTGATTTTTTTCCCTGTCGCTTTCGACAATAGTTATCTTAAGGGACCTATGTTAAATCCAAAATCCGTGGATTGTTAAATATATGTAAAGTGTATGCAGAAATTTTATAGAAATGTAAAATCACTTTTTTCACAGCCGGATTTTATGACTGTGCGCTTTCAAATTGAATTTCTTAATTTTTCATGCTATAATTCCTCTACAGGACTGTCTGAAAATGCTTTTTCTGATATGTTCTTATTACTTATTTACAAAAACAAACAGAAAATTTACATTATAAAAAAGAAAGAGGATTATAATTCTATGTGGATTGCAGATCAATGGAAAGATTATGAAGTAATAGATTGTAGTAAAGGTGAGAAATTAGAGCGCTGGGGACAGTACACTCTGATCCGTCCTGACCCGCAGGTTATCTGGGATACCCCGAAAACCGAGCGTGGATGGAAACATATGAACGGCCACTATCACCGCAGCAAGAAAGGCGGCGGGGAATGGGAATTCTTCAGTCTCCCGGAACAGTGGCAGATTCATTATAAAGAACTGACATTTAATCTGAAGCCTTTCAGCTTCAAGCACACCGGACTTTTCCCGGAACAGGCAACGAACTGGGACTGGTTCTCTGAGAAGATCAGAAATGCAGGAAGACCGATCAAAGTACTGAATCTCTTTGCTTACACAGGTGGAGCTACTCTCGCATCCGCTGCTGCCGGAGCAAGTGTTACACATGTAGATGCTTCTAAAGGAATGGTTGCATGGGCAAAGGAAAATGCAGCCTCTTCCGGATTATCTGACAGACCGATCCGCTGGCTGGTTGATGACTGTGTAAAATTCGTAGAGCGTGAGATCCGCCGTGGCAATCACTATGATGCCATCATTATGGATCCTCCGTCATACGGACGCGGACCTAAAGGAGAAATTTGGAAGATCGAAGATGCAATTCATCCGCTGATCAAACTGTGTACACAGATTTTGTCGGATGACCCGTTATTCTTCTTGGTCAATTCTTACACAACCGGACTTGCACCGGCTGTTTTGACCTATATGCTCGGAACGGAGCTTAAGAAATGGAACGGACATGTGGATTCACAGGAGATTGGACTTCCTGTTACACATTCCGGACTGGTGCTGCCTTGTGGAGCTTCCGGGAGATGGGAAGCGGTTTAATGCAATAGGAACTGAATTTCCTGGTCCCGAATAAAATATAGAAGCGCTTTCTGTGCCTAAAAGTTTCTAACCATGATCTCATATACACAGAAAGCGCTTCTATATTTTTATTCAGTTACGTTTTCGCATACTCTACTCATTAAACAACTTCTCATGAATGTTTTCTATATTCTTTATACCATTTTTCTGCTTCTTCAGTGGTCATATGCATTCCTTCAGCCAGTTGTTGAATTGTTTCATTTTTACCCAGATTAACAAGTTCTGCCAAATGTATAATTGCTCTAATACCTTCGATTCTTCCTTCTTCACGGCCACGTTCTATCCCCGGCTTCTGTAAAATCAATCATCAGTTCGCCTAACGCAACAATATCAACCTCTTTTTCCATTCTTCAGATCCTCCACAATTTCATTATACCGTTTTTTATTTAACCGGTAGAAAAATAATACAACAGCTGTTACAATCCACAGAATCCCCGGAATGGTTGTAAATGCATATTTCATAATACTGATAACCGTATCATTTTGTGCCTGATTTGCCACGTATCCATATTTTCCAAGTAATGCCGCAAGCATCGCTGTACCGATCGCCATTCCAATCTTATTTCCAAGAGAAACGAATGCATATTGAAATCCATCATTCCGAAGTCCGGTTTTCCATTCTCCGTATTCCACACAGTCCGGAATGATTGCATAGATTGCTGTATTAAATCCTGAAAAAAAGAACTGTGTAACACCTGCCAAAATATAGAATACAACTGCTGAATCTTTTACATTAAAGAAATACATTGCCAGCATTGAAATACCTGTTAAAAAGGCAAATATCGAAGCTGTCCTTCCTTTATTGTTAAGTTTTCGGAATACCGGTTGAAAACATGCGGCACCGATAATGGATGGAATAATAATGCACATAGAATAAGTAGTATAATAAGATGCATTTCCTTCTACATATGTAAAATAATATAAAATGTCAGCATTTCTTCCATATAATGTAAATCCAAATAAAACCTGTCCGATTAATGCAAGTATATACGGTCTGTTCTGCATCACGGCTTTTAACTGTACTTTAATTGATATTTTTTCCTTTTCCGGAATTGTCACCTGCTCCTTCGTCTTCGCAAAGCAGAAGAAATGGCATGCCGCAAATATACATCCATAGATAATTGCTACAAATAAATATCCGTTCTTCGCACTCTGGCTTCCCAGCTTTCCAAGCAAAGGTACTGTAATAATGTTGATAATCCCGATTGCAATCATAGCCGCAACCGAACGCGAAGTATTAATTTTTGCCCGTTCATCAATGTCCTGTGTCATCGCACCGCAAAGTGTTCCATACGGAATATTTACACATGTGTATCCCAGTACAAGCAGGCAATATGTAATAATCATATAGATAATCTTTGCCGTATCTGGCCAGTCCGGATGTGCCCAGAATGTCAACATTAAAAGCACTGCCGTAATGGGTGCTGCAACAAGCAGCCATGGACGGTAACGTCCCCATCTTGTTTTTGTCTTATCCGTCAACCCTCCGACAATCGGATCATTAATCGCATCCCAGAATCTTGAAAATAACATCAATGCTGAAACAGCCGCCATACTGATTCCAAACACATCTGTATAAAATATCATTAAAAAATTACTTACAAACATCCAACTGAAATTGCATCCGACATCACCAAATCCATATGCAATTTTACTGATCAATGGCACTTTTCCATTCTTACCCTCGTTTCCCATGGTTCCTCCTTATCAGAGTTTCTGACAAAACTTCTGTTCTCTCCTGATCTAATCTTTATTCCTGTACATTAATGATTACTTTCATCGTTGTTTCTCGGTTATCATCGATATACTGATAAGCTTTCAGATACTCCTGAAATGCAAATGTTTTTGAGATCAGTGGTCTTAAATGAACCTTTTCTTCATTTACAAGTCTGATTCCGTCAACATAGTCATCGTGCCGGTACATCATTGTGCTCTTGATATCCAGTTCGTGATCATTAGCCACTGCAAGATCAATCTCTGCCATTCCTGCAAACACTGCAACCAATACAATAATGCTTCCTTTTCTTGCATACTTGATTGCCTGTCCCATTGTGATGTTATTTCCTGCACAATCATAAATCACATCGGCTTTGTCTGGTCCGAATGTTTCCAACATTGCTTCACCGAAATCTTTTTCTTTTGTATTCACACAGACATCAATGCCACATTCTTTCGCCTTATCCAGACGGAGATCACTGACATCCGTGATCATAACTTTTGCTGCTCCCATTCCCTTTGCTACCTGTGCCACAAGATTACCAATCGGACCGGCACCAAGCACGGCAATGTTCATTCCTTTCACATCACCAACCTGCTTTACTCCGTGAACTGCAACAGCCAGTGGCTCGATCATTGCACCTTCTTCATATGACATTTCTTCCGGAATTGGTGTTACTTTCGATGCATCTACTGCAAAATATTCTGATGCTGTTCCGGTTGTCTGGAATCCCATAACTTTTAATTCTTCACACAAATTGTATTTTCCGTGTCTGCATGGATAACATTCTCCGCAATAAACCTGTGGCTCAATTGTTACTTTCTGACCTTCGTGAAATACTGTCACATCTTTCCCAAGTTTTACAACTTCACCGGATACTTCATGTCCCTGTGTTACCGGATATGAGGTAAATGGATGCTTACCGTGATATACATGAATATCAGAACCACAAATGCCGATATTCATAATCTTTACCAATACCTGATCATCTTTTACCTCCGGAACTGGTACCTCTCTGAAAATAATCTCTCCTGGTTTTGTCATTACCTGCTGTAACATATTGTTTTTCTCCTTCATTCTTTTATCTTATCTTTTATTAAATGTTTTATTAAAGTAATTACATTATTGTACAACCACTCTATTTTGTCAATATATGAATGCCTATTTCTACTTGTTGCACAAGTTTGATCAACTTTTTTATGCATATTTACCAACTGGATATACATAGAATTTGCCACTGGCAACTTCTCTTGCATACTTAGATATCTATAAAACCTGCCAATTGCAGCTTCTTCCGAACATCTGACAATAAAAAAAAGAGGTAAATATTCAAAGTCCGTAATCATTACGAGCCTTGAATTTCACCTCAGTTTTTCATTCTTATTCTTTTTCCTACAACATATCAAATTTATAAATGCTGTATATATTCAGAGAGGAAATGTTTTGCCGCTCCGACAGCTGATGCCTCTCTTTTATAGGAGCAATTTTTTAAGTAACGTACATCATGTTCAAAACCATTATATGCCATCACTTTTTCCCCCAGTGGTATCATATACTCTGATAAATACCCCCCGACTTCTCCTCCAAGTATGATATCTGTGTCATACGCCATTCGCAGATTGGAAATCAAAATAGCCAGATTATCCAGATACTGATTCCATTTTTCCACAGTCTTTGTATTTTTCTGCTCCACTTTTTCCATAAATTGTTCCAACGTCATTTCCTGCTCTTCATCAGTCAATGCACTGGCTGCGCAATAGGCATCTGCACACCCGGCTTTTCCGCAATAACATTTCTTTCCTCCCGGCACCAGAATCATATGTCCGAATTCTCCTGCTTTCTGATTCTGACCAGCCACCAGTTTTCCATTAATACAGAATGCGCCGCCTAATGTATTGTTGAGCGAAAGATACACAGCATCCTGATATTCATGCATATCTTCTGCCATCATCGCAGCATTTGCATCATTTGCAAAATACACCGGATAAGAAAATACCTGTTCCAGAAAGCTCAGACTGAAATTCTCCAATTGCAGTGCATGAGATTTCACAACCATTCTATTCGCCTGATCAATAATACCGGGAATCGAAATTCCGATTCCTAATATCTTTTCCCGGTCTTCTACATCCTTCAGGAAGTCCTCCACCATTTCAGCTACTTTTAAGCAATAAGATGTTTCTGTTGAAAATTTTAACCGCATCCAGATTATTTTTTCTATTTCATACTGCATGTTCAGCAATACGATTCCCAGATGATTTGCTGTGATCACTACACCGACTGCATATTTATATGCCGGATTAATCCCTATCCGTTTTGCTTTACGACCGCCGGTAGATTCATATTCTCCTATCTCGATGACCATATTCCGGTCGATCAGTTCGTTTACATTAGAAAGCACCGTCGGCATACTTAAGCTCAGATTCTGCGCCAGTTCTGCCTTTGATATAATTTTATTATTGATGATATAGTTTACAATTTTAGATTTTGTAATATTCTTTTTTTCATTTCGCCCTGCCATATCAGACCTCTTTTATAAATTATTTTACAAAAGTATCTTAGTCCTTTTTTGCTATTCTGTAAAGAATAAATATGTTGCTTCTAAAAAACTTTTTCCCAAGGCACAAAGATATAAAACAAGCCACCGGGACAGATACCACTCTTTTTTCTCCATCCCAATGGCTCAATTTAATATTCCTATTACATCTGCCAACGAATCGCAGACCCGGTACGTAAGTTTCCGTATCTCCTCCGTCGGCTGTACAAGATCCGGCACCATGATCACCTTCATTCCTGCCTGATGTGCTGACAGGATTCCTCCCGGAGCATCCTCAAACGCCATGCAATATTCCGGCGGTATTCCAAGACTTTCACTTGCTTTCTGATATATCTCCGGATCCGGCTTTGCTTTCTTAACCATATCTCCACAGATCACACTGTCAAAATAGGGATCTATCCCGGCCCGGATAAGATTCCCCATAGCATACTCTCTGCTGGAAGATGTCGCTACCGCCATCTTATATCCTTGTGCTTTTCCATATGCCAGCAGTTCTTTTACACCTTTTTTCAGTGGAAGACCTTCTTTATCCACAATTTTCCAGAAGTTATCCCGTGTCAGTCTTCCAAATTCTTCAAATGGAAAGTCTTCCCGGATATATTTTCTGAAATATTCATTCCTGCCTGTGCGGTTCATTCCAAGTGTGTGATAGATGACATCCCCCATATGTAGGATTCCCAGTTCATCACCTGCCATCTTCCAGGAGCGCTGTACAATTCTTTCAGAATCAAATAACAGACCATCCATATCAAATATAAATGCTTTTATATCCATTTTAGAACTCAATGCCTCTTCCAAGTGCATCCTTCAGATAATCTGCAACTTCTTCTAATTTATGTATGGCTTCCATCTTCTCTTCAAACTCGTCCCCGACAGATTCTTTATTAATAAGTGCCTGTTGGATTTTCTTTACATCTTTGATCAAATTCTCTGTCATATCAAAAGCCCCCTTTTTATTATCTTGCAGGAAATTTACTTTCCGATAATCGATTTATCCTAATGTATATATTATGATTATAGCATAATTTTTTTACTATTCTCTGAAATTATGTTACATTTTAATTAATTTTTGCATATTATCATTTTTTTCAGATTTGTTCATGCATCATTCTGATAAATTCCTCCATCACACGTGTTTTGTACTTGTGTGTTTTGTAGTAAAAGAAGACTTTTCTCTTCGCTTCTTCTCCGTCTAATTTGTAATACACCAGGTTTTCAAATGTCGGGAGCTGGCTTACCAGGATATCACTGATGAATGTTGCTCCAAGCTGCGTAGACGAGGCCATATATGCTGTCGACTGCTGATTGAATTCCAGCACGATATTGGGCTTAAATCCGACGTTTCGGCACAGCCTGTCTCCTCTGGTTCTGGTATCATTTCCCTGTGTCAGCATAATAAACGGAAGATCCGCAAATCTCCCTAACGGAACTGCCGGATATTTCTGGTTCAGATAATTTTTATTTTTGATATTCTTATAAGAAAGCTGATACATTCCCAGTTCTTCATTTACGGCAAAATGTTTTGGAACCGCAAGTAATATATTTTCTTCGCAATATAATTCTTTATTATATAGAATACTGTCATAGTGATAATTATCAATGACAAAATCCAGCGCATTACTGCCCAGCATTTCTTCCAGTTCGGCTGTATTCCCCTCTATCAGCTGAATATGTACATCCGGAAATTTCTGATTAAATTGGGTGATCAGAGACGGTACCACATATGCGGCAAACAGCGTACTTGCTCCTACTGCAAGATTCCCCGTCTTCAGACCCGCCAGGTCATTGATGTAATTCTCTACCCGCTGTTCGATCTGGGTGATCTCCTCCGCTGCCTCAATATATACTTTTCCGACCTCTGTAAGCTGGAGCGGTGTTGTACTTCTGTCAAATAACGGTTCCCCGATAATCTCTTCAATCTTTTTGATCCTTGCACTCAAAGACGGCTGACTGATGTACAGATTCTGTGCCGCTTTGGTAAAACTTCTTTCTTTATACACTTCATAAACATATTTTTTCCATACAAACATACACGTAACCTCTCATATCCTGCTATCATCTGTTTTCCCTTTTCACATGACAGCTATAGTCAGACTCTTATAATTGTTATAGCACTATAAGTATTGGATTCTCTGTCCACACGGACGTATCATTATATTAATAAAACAATTATTCCAATATGAATTTGGGGTTTATTGGAATAAAGATAAAATAATAAAGCGGGGAATAAAATTATGAAACCAATCGTACGCGCCGGGCGCATGAAACCAGTACACTCTGATATCCGTGGTCCATTATTCGTAGAAGCTATGAAACGCCAGAAACAGGGGATCGATATCTTAAAATTAAATACCGGGAATCCTGCAACCTTTGGCTTTGGTCTGCCTGACAGCATCAAAAACGCTCTGATGAAACACATGCAGGACGGTGTCGGCTACTGTGATTTCAAAGGAATGCCTCAGGCAAGACAGGCAATCTGTGATTATGAGACCAGTAAAGGTATCAACGGTATCACATCAGATGATGTATTCATCGGTAACGGTGTCAGCGAAGTGGTATCTTTCGCCTTAACACCTTTGTTAAATGATGGAGATGAGGTCTTAGTTCCTTCTCCTAGTTACTCCCTTTGGGGCAATTCCGTATATCTCGAAGACGGTAAACCGGTCTTCTATACCTGTGATGAACAGGCCAACTGGTATCCGGACATTCAGGATATCCGTTCCAAGATTACAGATAAGACAAAAGCAATCGTTATCATCAATCCGAACAACCCGACCGGTGTTCTCTATCCGAAGGAAATCCTTCTCGAGATCATCCAGATTGCAAGAGAATTCGGCCTTCTGATCTTTGCAGATGAAATCTATGACCGTCTCGTTATGGATGGCAAACAGCACATCTCTCTTGCTTCACTGACAGAGGATGTTCCGGTCATTACATTAAACGGTCTGTCCAAATCACACTGTCTGTGCGGATACCGCTGCGGATGGATGGTCATCAGCGGTCCAAGAGAACTGACCGAAGATTACAGACAGGGCATCATCCAGTTAACATCTCTGCGTCTGTGCGCCAATACCATGGCACAGATCGTCATCCCTGCAGCTCTTGATGATATGGAGACACCTGCTTCTATGGTTCGGCCGGGCGGCAGAATCTATGAGCAGCGTGAAGCGACCGTTCGTGAACTTGAGAAGATCAACGGTCTGTCATTTGTAAAAAATGACGCTGCATTCTATGTCTTCCCGAAACTGGACGTGAAGAAATTTAATATCACCAATGACAAGCAATTTGCTCATGATCTGCTGGATGCCACCAATATCCTGCTCGTTCCGGGCAGTGGATTCGACTGGAAAGATCCGGATCATTTCCGTATTGTCATGCTTCCGCAGGCAGATATCTTAAGTGATGCGATTCGCCGGATGGGAACATTCCTTGACGGATATAAGCAGAAATAATATGAGCAACAGCCATCCTTAAATAGTACATAGATAAAATACATTCCCGATAAAAATCCAATCTCTCTTTTTTCGTCGATGTTTCAGTTATCCGGGAATGTATTTTTATCTGCTTTTCACTGTATTCCAGGCTCCGACTACTTCATTTACGGTACTGACGGTCACAAATGCATGTTCATCTGTTTCGTGGATGAAAGATAATAATTTTCCATATTCATTCTTTTCTAATATCGTTACAACTTCTACATGCTCTGCATGATCCAGGCCTCCATATGCCGGATAAATCGTCGCACCTCTGCGTAATTCCCTTACAATATAACTCTGAATTTTTTCATGCTCCTTTGAAAGAATGGATACTTTCTTACGCACATGGAATCCATCACAGAACCGGTCTAATACCTGACCATAGATCAACGTACCAACAAGACTTATTACCATTGTCTCTCGATCATATACAAAGATTGCTGCCATCGATATGAGCACACCTATGATCGTAATACTCTGTCCTATTTTAAATCCAAGATACTTATTGATCAACTTCGCAACAATATCAATTCCCCCACTGGATGCATTCATGTTAAATAAGACGGCCTGTCCTGCACCAACCACGATCATGAAGCATACCAGATCGATCACGATATTCCCGGACAAGGATTCCACATGCGGAGTCAGTATCTCAAAAATCCTCAGATACATCGGAAGCATAAGTGATGCAAGAACGGTCTTCACACCGAATTCCCTGCCGATAAAAATATACCCTATGACCAACAGTACCATATTTAAGACAAATGTAATTGTCGATACCGGTAACGGAATGATCTTTACCAGAACAAGAACCAGTCCTGACAGACTTCCAAGCACCAGATTATTTGGCATCATTTCATAATATACAGCTGCCGACATTAAGAACATGCCGCCTAGCATCATAATAAATTCTTTTTTTGTTATCTTCATTTCATTCTTCCTTAATTCAATATTTCTGCACAAAGATGTACTCCTCTTTTTTTGTGCAAAGAGGAGTACATCTTTCCTTCCTATGACTGCTTCAGATGATATATTTTTCTACTCTTCTCCCTCAACCAGACTATTCAGCTTCTGGTTTGCAGCAAATAACAACACGGTAAATATCAGCATGATCGCACAAATTCCGATGAATACCGGCCAGAGTACACTTGCTTTTACCGAAGCATCTGCTCCGACTCCACGGGTAATTTCACATAATGCCATCACACCAAATGCCAGTCCGACAAACAGAAATCCAAGTCCTACTTTTTTGAACATATTCATATCTCCCTGTGGACGTTCTGCAAGCTTTAATATCTTTTGTCGACAATCGTCAATGATTGAATGTAATATATCATATTTTTGTATGTTTTTCAACATATTATTTGTATTTTATATCTCTTTTTGTATTTTATGCACAACATCTGTCATTTCAAAACCTGCTACATACTAAAAAGATCGTTACAGGCATCTCCTTACAACACATGACAAAAAAAGAAATGCCTGTGTCATTACACCAACATTTCTCTTTTTCATCCATCATTCATTTTCCCGGAATCATGCTCTCCAAGATCCCTCTACGACTTCTTTATGAAATCAGAAAGTCCAGTGAAAACTTCGTGTCTGCTTCCGTCATTCCCTGTTCTTTTAAAAGTCTGTGGATCGTACTCATATAATGATCCGACAATACCCTGCAGATTTCTTCTTTCTTCCTGCTCTTGCATGCTTCCAGCAGTTCTTTATGTATCGGATATTGTCGTGTGATTACTGCTTTTTTGTCCGATGCCAGATTATACCCCGTTACGATATTCCCATAATTCAGACTTTTCCATGCCTTATACAAACTTTTCATTCCGGTCATTCTGATCAGACAGCTGTGGAACTTATTATCATATGAAAACAGCTGATCATATTCGTCCACATCCAGATTCTTCATGCGTTCCAGGATTTTTTCCATCTCCTGCAGCGTTTCTTCCGGTATCTTTCCTCCCAGAAGACGCACTGCCATAATCTCATAATTCGCACGCATCAGATAGATTTCAAATGATTCTTCGAATGTGATCTCTTTCACAGAACATCCGGCATTTCTTACATATTCTACCAGGCCTTCGTTCTCCAGTTCGCGCAGTGCCTCTCTGATCGGCGCACGACTGGTCTGGAATTCCTTTGCGAGTTCCTGTTCGACAATCTTCTGCCCCGGCTGCAATTCCCTGTTAATGATCCGTTTTCTTATAATATCTACAATACTTTCACGTAATGTCTTATATCCTAATTCTGTCATAACTTCTGTTATCCTGTCTTATTTTTCTAACTACTGGTTAATCTGATAATTTCCATCCGAATCAGCCTGTATATGCGATGCATAAAATGTCTCTACCGCTTTCACCATATACTCCGTGTCCTTTACACCGGCCGTCTCATAGGCCGAGTGCATGGCAAGCTGCGGTAATCCAATATCCACTGTATTCATGGACACCTGCGTCATCGCAATATTCCCCAATGTACTTCCCCCGGCTTCATCCGAACGATTAGCAAAATACTGTAATGGTACGCCTGCTTTTTCGCAGATCATCCTGAATACTGCCACACTGACCGCATCACTCGTATATTTCTGTCCGGCATGTGATTTGATCACAATGCCGTCATTCATATAGACGCAGTTTGTCGCATCCGTCTTCTGCCTGTAATTCGGGTGTACCGCATGGGCATTGTCACAGCTCAGCATAAAGCTTCCTGCTACTGCACGGTAGAATTCCTCTTCGTTCTTTCCAAGTGCTTTGTTCATTCGCCACAATACATCATAAAGAAATGTAGATGCAGCTCCCTGTTTTGTTCCCGAACCCACTTCTTCGTTATCAAAACAGGCATAGACATTGATATTCTGTTCATTTTCCGCTGCCAGGAATCCTTTCATGGATGTAAATGCACACTGCAGATCATCCAGTCTCGGACACCCGATAAATTCACGGTTGCTTCCCCATCTGACCGCTCCCATACGGTTATACAAGAACAGATCCATGCCATAGATATCCGTATCTTTTAATCCCAATTCTTCTGCAACTAAGGATCTTACCTCTCCTTGTTCTTTCACGCTTCCCGATAATACCGGTAACATATCAATCTGTTTATTAACAGCTCTTCCTTCATTCACTTTCCGGTCCATATGAATTGCAAGACTCGGAATCATCAGAAGATCTCTGTCCACCTTCACAAGTCTGGTTTCGATTCTTTCCCCATTCTTAACCATAACTCTTCCGGCCAGTGACAATGGTCTGTCGAACCATGTCTGGCAGATCATACCGCCGTAACCTTCGGTATTCAGTACCGTATATTTCTTTGCGACCTCAATCTCCGCATTTTCTTTCAGTTTAAATGCCGGCGAATCACTGTGTGATGCTGTCACATGGAAACTGTAGTTGTCCAGTTCTTTTCCGGCTTTTACTGCAATGATACTGGAATTATTTCTTGTTACATAGTATCTTTTCCCAGGTTTGATCTTCCACTTTTCTGACTCTTTTAATTCTTCGAATCCTTCCTGCTTCAGGATCTCTTTTAACTCTGCAACCGCATGAAATGCTGTCGGTGCATGTTCTATAAATGTTGTCAGTTCTGATATGATATTTGTTTCCATTATATTCCTCTTCATCTTCCGTTTTGTTCCGTTCCTGTCTGACAAATGTAAACGGTTCTTTACTGTACTTCCCCATAATACATCAGATCGTCATTGCAAACAAGCACCAACCGCCAAAGAAATCCCTGTTTATTTTGCAAACATACCAACGATATCTTTTACCATCACAACAGCTTTATCCATTCCTTCTACTGTAATGTGCTCATATACCCCGTGGAATGCATATCCGCCTGTTCCAAGATTCGGACAAGGAAGTCCTTTGAAGCTTAATCTTGCACCATCCGTTCCCCCGCGTATTGGCGCAACATCCGGAACGATATCTGCATTCTCGGCCGCTTTCTTCGCATATTCAATGAGCTGCATACATGGTTTGATCTTTTCACGCATATTGTAATAAGATTCTACGATCTCAATTTCAACCGTTCCTGCTCCATACTTTTCATTCAGACTGCCTGCAATCTCCTGCATTTTTGCTGCTCTTGCATGGAATCCTTCTGTATCAAAGTCACGGATAAAGTACTTCATCTTTGTCTCTGTAACATTTCCATGAAAGCTTACCAGGTGATAGAATCCTTCGTACCCTTCCGTTGTCTCCGGTCTTTCTGATACCGGCAGCATCTGGTGGAATTCTGTTCCGATCGTCTGCGAATTCACCAGTACATCTTTTGCAGTTCCTGTATGTACACTGACACCATGGATCGTGATAAATGCTGTAGATGCATTGAAGTTCTCATACTGGATCTCACCTTCGGCGCTTCCATCTAAAGTATATCCGTAATCTGCTCCGAATCCTTCTACATCGAAATGCTTCGCTCCCCTTGCGATCTCTTCATCCGGTGTGAATCCGATACAAATTTTTCCATGTGGAGTTCCGTCTGTCAGGATCTCTTCTACAACAGTCAGTACTTCTGCAATTCCTGCTTTGTCATCTGCCCCAAGAAGTGTCGTTCCGTCCGTTGTGATCAAAGTCCGTCCTTTTAAATCTGCCAGATATGGAAATTCTTCTACTTTGATCGTCTTTCCGCTTGTTCCAAGTACTACGTCTTTGCCATCGTAATTCTCGATGATCTGCGGATGAATATTGTCTCCCGGCGCATCCAGTGCTGTATCCATATGCGCGATCAGTCCCAGTGCAGATGCATTTTCACATCCCGGTGTTGCAGGAACAGATCCGTATACATATCCTTTCTCATCCACTCTTGCATCTTCAATTCCCAGTTCTTTCATCTCTTCCACCAGTAACTCTGCAAGTACCAGTTCCCTGTCTGCCGATGGAACCGTCTCGCTCGTCTCATCACTTGTCGTCCATACAGACACATACTTTAAAAATCTTTCGTAAGCTTTCATCTTACTTCCTCGCTTTCTGCATTTCTTAACTTTATTGTAAATCATTCTTTTATAAATGTATATTGGCGAATGTCGACAATTTAATGTTCTTAATTTTGTTATATTTTTCCCGGAATTTATGTTAAAATTCTTTTAGGTGCTCTGACAACAGATACTTATATAATATCAAAGTGAGGTATATACATATGAAATTAATGATTGCATCCGATATCCACGGCTCTGCTTACTACTGCCGTAAAATGCTTGACGCTTACAAACGTGAAGGTGCTGACCGTCTTCTTCTTCTCGGAGACATCCTTTATCACGGTCCGCGTAATGACCTGCCAAAGGATTACAATCCAAAGGAAGTTATTGCCATGCTGAATCCAATGAAGAAGGAACTGCTCTGTGTCCGCGGTAACTGTGACACGGAAGTAGACCAGATGGTACTGGAATTCCCGATTCTTGCCGACTACTGCTTCCTTGAAATTGACGGGCGCACCATCTTCGCTTCTCACGGACATCATCACAATCCAAAGAATCCTCCGATGTTGAAAAAAGGAGATATTCTTCTGAATGGTCATACACACATTCCTGCAAATGAAGATATGGGGGATTTTATCTATATGAATCCAGGTTCTGTATCAATTCCTAAGGAAGGTTCTGCTCACGGATATATGATCTGCGAGGGCGGCGAATTCACCTGGAAGGATCTGGAAGGAAATATCGTTGGGATTTAATTTAGAAGGCATGACTACCCGGACCTGCATAAAAAGTAGGAAGCCGTTCCTGTTCAGGTTCCGTCGGTGGGAAATACTAAAGCGTCAAAATTATGCTAAAAACGGGCTTCCGAAATTTGCAAC